>Ga0268261_10000693_pt1 | contig 21817 bp, 17 predicted proteins | sample TergutNc150P1_FD_190353 | JGI IMG/M metagenome (GOLD analysis project Ga0268261, IMG submission 190353) | Nasutitermes corniger P1 segment gut microbial community from laboratory colony in Florida, USA - Nc150 P1 (SPAdes) (version 2) | ecosystem: Host-associated > Arthropoda: Insects >...
ATTTCTAGCGAAGAAAAACATTCCCGTACTTCCACATCCTCCCTACAGCCCAGATCTAGCTCCGTGCGATTTCTACCTCTTCCCTAAGTTGAAATTGAAGTTGAAGGGTCATCATTTCGGGACGATGGAAAACATACAACAAACTGTAACCGATGACCTAAACACACTTACGGAAAATGACTTCCGGTACTGCTATGATCAGTGGAAGAAACGTTGGAACAGCTGTGTAACTTCCCAAAGGTCATACTTCGAAGGAGATAACTTGTAATTTCAGGTAAGTCCAATAGATAATTAAATAAAAAATCAGTACACTTACTTTTGAGACACACCACGTACTGCACAGTAATACTGGGTTGTCTAAGAACAAACATGATGCACAATATTAATTCAAGGCAATGATACTGTGCAGTAATACTGACTGTGTAATGGCCACTTTAGTATATATTCATGTGTCATGCAGGACGCACACATAGCCATAGCTAATAAATTCTTTGAAAATGTGACGAAGTTCAAATATTAGAGAATGCAATGAAATCAAAATGTCATCCATGAAGAGATGAAGAGTACTTTGAGTCTAGTGACTGCCAGCTTTCATTCTATCCAGAATATTTTGTCTCGCAGTTTGGTTGTTGTTTTTGGATGTGAAACTTATTCTGACTGTAAACTAAGTGTGTTTGAGTACAGGGTTCTGAAGAAGATGTGTGGGTCTAAGAGGGAGGAAGTAACAGAGGAATGGAGAAAATTGGATACAGAGGAGCTTCATGATTTTTACCCCTTGCCAGGTGTATGTCAGTAGGGTGATCAAATCAAGTAGGAAGAGGTGAGCAGGGCATGTGGCACACATGGGGGAGAAGAGTAACATGCACAGGGGTTTGGTGGTGAAACCTGGAGAGAAGAGAACACTTTGAAGACCTAAGAATAGACATAGGATAATACTAAAATAGATCTTTAAGCTATAGAATGGGATCTGCTGGCTTAGGATTGGGACAAGTGTTAAGCTGTTCTGGACACAGTAATGATCCCTCAGTATCCATAAAAGAAAGAGAAGTTCTTCGACTTCCTGAGGAACTGCTAGCTGCTCAAGAAAGACTGCTGTATGGGATTAGTTATTTGGTTAGTAAGTTACCTCCTTGCTTAATGAGTCAGTCAGCAGGGCAGTCAGAATAAACAGCCTGGTTTGTGTCACAGGATAGAGTGAGAGGTTTGTTGATTTGATGTGGTTTGATAACATTGCAACATTGCTCTAGCATGTTCATGTGCTGTGCCACAAAATTTGGCCCTGACCAAATGTGATACTATGAGGGAAAGTCAATAAGTAAGTTACAAATCATGACTGAAAAGAAATGATTGGGAGTAATGACATACAAACATTTATTTTTCAGTGCAATCTCCATACAAATTTAAACACTTGTCCCACCGTACCATACATACCAAGTAATGACCTAACAGAGTGATTGTGCAAATTTAACAACCCCAGGTGCCACATGCATTCATGACTGATCATACCAACCTGGAACAATGGTGCAAAATCATGAGGGACAGGGGTCACAGACAGCAATGTGTAAGGTGGTGTACTTGCACCACCATGGGGTTTTGACATTTAATAATTTATTAGTTGTATATTTGTTAACTGCATTTGGGTTGACACCCAGTGGCAGTAGTACAGTACACATTTACGCACAAACAGTACATAGAACAACACATTGAATACAGAATATACAGAACAAAACATACATAACAATAAGAATACATAAAAATAACAAAAATACATAAATTACAAAATTAAACAAAAGCATACAAAACACACAACCATATATACGTGGTACAATGATAAAAAAAATGGAACCCAAAGAACATGAAAGAATGTGATATAAACGAAAAAGCCATATTAAAACAAAAATAAAAAATCTACAGAACTTTTGTAAATTTCTTGCAGTTTTAGCCTAAGGATTAATTGGGGGTTTTAATTAAATGACACCTACATTACTACCTTGCCCAGCATTGATCGTCAAAAACTCAGATCTCTTTACATATAGGGAATGTGCAACACCTTCCAAAAAAAATTCTGCTGATGTTGTTGATGATATGATCAGTATATTTAGTGCCATTATGAGGGCTGCATACTGTATTGTAGAGTGATGTGGAATCACTTCATGGACTTTGTCCAATGTCCTGTGCTAAAAAATAATAAAATTGAATAAAACATTAGATTTTGGGGACAGGATTGGCCACCAGATTGTAGTGTAGTATGAATTGTTAGTTACCTTTTAACATAATTTGAAATGTCCTGTACCAACCTCAGGATCTTGTATAACTGTATTTTAGGGGGAGTTTAGAAGAATATGGCGGTGGTGGTGGTGGTTGGGGTGGTGATTGTGACTAATGTGGATCTAAGGATTTGGAGGGAGAATCACTTGACCTATTTCAGTATACCTGTACTGGCCAGACATTGAAGAGGGACAAAAAAAATTAGTCTTATCATAGATTTGAATGACACACACCCTGCATATGAAACATAACCTTCACAAGAGTAACTGTTCATAGTCTGAGGGCAAGAACTCACCTGCAGAATAACATTCGGGGGTGATATGGAGGAAGTAATGTCATTCTGGGGAACTCTAAGGCTAATGGTGTTTCATTGTTGCCAGGTAGCAGAATGTACAGAGCCAGTGGATTCTTCAGCAGATGAAGAAAATGATGAAGAAGAGGAAGAAGTTGATGAAGAGAGCAAGTTCTGCACACTGCCACGGCATGGTGCTGGATGTGGTGCAGCATTTACAATCTTGTCAGTTTCATTTACCAAGGGACCTGGCCACAAAGGGCTGGGCTTCAGTATTGTTGGTGGTCATGACTCCCCCAAGGGAAACATGGGCATCTATGTGAAGACAGTATTCCCACATGGCCAGGCAGCAGACAGTGGCAGGCTTAAGGAGGGTGAGACAGTCCCCAGCTAAATACTGTACCAGTATATCTTTAAAAGTGCCACTAGCATTCCTCCCCATTTTAGTAATTACATTCCTAGAATATCCTGTTGGATGCTTGAATCTCATGTAACACACATTCACACAAGCGCATACGTGCACGTGCACACACACACACACACACACACACACACACACACACACACACACACACACACACACACACACACGTCAGTGAAATTCAGTACTAAATGTTACTCAGATGTGTCTCATTGATTGTTGCTGTTCAGTAATGTTATAACCTTCTGTATTTTCAGCATTCCCCTTGAAGATTATCTAAGCATCAAAGCACTGGGATGCAGTTGTGTGTGATTTCATGCTACTGCTGCAAACTTGATGAGAGCTGTGCTCTTCTGGGTTATCACACAGCGAGTAGTGGTAATTCCTTACTGACAGGTTGTCCCAATGATTGCCTTAAAGAAGAAGCCACAAGCTACAAAATGCAGCGACCGTTGCACAATCAGCCTTATCGCACATGCAGCAAAGATAGTAGCAAAGATACTTAGAAGAAGGATTGAAAAGAAAATTGAGGATGTACTCAGAGAAGATCAGTTTTGATTTAGAAGAGGAAAAGGAACTAGAGATGCAACTGGGATGCTGAGAATAATATCAGAACGAACCTTGGAGATAGATGAGGAACTAAGTGGTTGCTTCATAGACTGGCAGAAGGCGTTTGACTGAGTCAACTGGACCAAATTAATGCAGATCCTAAAGGAAACTGGTATTGACTGGCGTGAAAGAAGACTGATTAGCAACTTTTACATGGCTCAGAGTGTTAAAGTACGACTGAAACAAGGAGAGACAAGAAGTGTGAAGATTGGAAGAGGAGTTAGACAAGGATGCTGTTTGTCACCAATTCTCTTCAACTTGTACAACGAATGCCTGACCAAGGAAGCTCTGGAAGGGTTTGGAGACTTCAAAATAGGTGGGCAAATCATTCAAACTGTGGAATATGCGGATGACCTAGTGTTACTGGCTAAGGAAGAAAAGGTGCTACAGGACATGATTGATAAACTAATTGAAATTGAAAGATGCTATGGTATGGAAATGAATGTGGAAAAAACAAAAGTAATGAGAATTTCAAGACAACCATTGCCAGTAAAAATTATGATAGACCAAAAACAACTAGAGAATGTGGAATCTTTTAAAAATTTCGGTAGCATTTTAACAAATGATGGAAGATGTACTTGTAAAATTAAATGTAGGATTGCTATGGCCAAAGCTGCAATCAACAAGAAGAGGGCTCTTTTTACTAGCACAATGGACTTGGAAATGAGGAGGAAGCTAGTGAAGTGCTACATTTGGAGCATGGCTTTATATGGTGCTGAAACTTGGACGCTTCGGACAGTAGATCAGAAACACCTAGAAAGTTTTGAAATGTGGTGCTGGAGAAGGATGGAAAAGATCAGTTGGACTGATCATGTGAGAGATGAAGATGTATTGCTTAGAGTCAATGAGCAGAGGAATATCCTACATGAAATAAGTGAATGGAAGGCAAACTGGATTAGTCACATGCTGCATAGAAACTGCCTTTTACAACGGGTTATTGAAGGAAAGATAAAAGGAGGGATAGAAGTGACAGGAAGATGAAGAAGATGTAGGAAGCTACTGGACGACCTTAAGGAAAGGAGAGTATACTCTCATTTGAAGGAGGAAGCTCTGAATCACACTATGTGGAGAGCTTGCTTTGGAAGAGGCTTTGGACCTGTCATAAGACAGACCACTAAATGAATGAATGAGGTTGTCCCAAAACATCTGTAAGAAATTACCACTACTTGCTGTGTAATAGCTTAGAAGAGCACAGTTGTGGGTGTACACTTATTTGTGTTCTGCCACTGGTCACACAGTGAGCCAACTTGCAAGTCCCACTGCTGGTTGATGCATATTTCCTCTTATCCTCACCTTACAAAAGACCTTCACAAATTCTGGATGCCAGATTGCCATGGTGCCTAGAATTTTTGAAGTTTGTGTTTTAAGTTAACTGCTTATTTGGTTGGAAAATCCGGTTTCATCAAGAATTTCAGTAATACTAGGCTCTTTCATTGCCATCAACAAGTAGTCTGATGCCAGGAAAAGTTACTGTAATTTGAAAATTCATGGAAGGAACTCTTAAGTATTTTACCATGATGGGAATGAAAGATGGAGTGAAATATTAATGGAGCAGGACTTTGGAGGGGGGGGGGCATGTGGTTTCATGTGACCATATACTTGTTAGAAACAGCAGGCTCTGGGCATTTCTGTGTAATTCTGTATGGTTCAGTTTACCACTGTTTTCTGGCCATCCCATAAGCTTTCATTGACTGACTCTCACACAAGAATTTGGTCTGAATTGTCATCCCAGTAGTTAACATCAGTAATCCAGCATTAATCATGCCCTCCTGTGAATTATGTTACACATTCATATTTTCTGGTTTTGGCATGAATGAAGAAGGGTAGTTTCCTACCATTGTAGTGACTGTTAGTAGTAAAGGTTGACGTCATTCTGGTGTATGGGGTGTTTCTTATGGTGGATGATACGCATACCTATTAGCTTAGTTTTGCTTGTATTTTAATGCTGGATAAGAAGTTTTAATGAGCGTTCTTATTTTGTTTTAATCCTAAGGGGTTTTAGTTTTGCATTTAAATTTTTGGGCTTTTCTGAGTGGTTTGGATAAGAATTGCGAACAAGTGATATCATTGTGGAAGAATATGCTCTGTGTGTCAGAATATCTTTTGATGTATTAGACAGACAGACAGGTGGGCAGGCAGAAACACACACAAACACATTTGTGCATGTGCACACAGTGTGAATAGTAGGGTTTATGTTTGTTAGTCATTGCATCATAAGTCCACAGAAAAAAGAAAAGGCTGGTTCTTAAATATTTTGGTCCAGCATTCAAAGAAAATTTGTTGTGCTGTACCCTACACTTCCTACAACAGGAATAAGCACCAAGTTGACCAGTTGGTGCAAATGGAGTGAGTGAGATGTCAGTGCACACAACTTAGTTCAAACAATGGGCAAGCGTGCAGATTGCTTTGTGAAGATCATAACAGGGAAGCAGTCTAGCAAGCAAGGAAGTAGGTGTTGTTGAACCTATGGTATTTAGTGGAACCCTCTCTGATTATTATCAAAATGAAAGGACTTGCTGATGTATAGAACACTCACACGGTGATAGATCTGTAGGATGCTATAATGGCAGGTGCACTTTCTCACAGTAGGTGACTTACGACTGAATGAGTAAAAAGTGTTTGTAAGTGCTTCTCTGCCTGCATCTTTCTGTGAATGTGTAATGCATGTTTTTTGTCTGTCTTCAGTAACGAAAGAAAGATAACTGCCCTCAATACCAGACACAGAGCAGATGACTGACAATTGTGCGAGAACTCACACATATTTCATGTTTTGTTTTCCAGAAGTTACATAGTAGACAAATGTAACTTTAACTTCTGTGATCAGTTAGGCAGCAGAACAGGTTGATCTGCTATTGGCTGGCCAGTTGTTTTAAGATATACATTGCATATTCCTTATAGGTTACATTTAATAAAAGAAACCATGGCAGTAATACACCCTTATTGATTGATGCTGAAGTATGGCGTAGGGTCAGAATGTTTTTAGCACAACATGCTCAAAATTTAGGGGGCATTGAAAATGTCAGAAGTGAATTTTGGGTTGCTACAAGGTTGATGTACAAATGGTCTCATTTCTATGGGGGGAATAACATAACTGCAACAGAAACAAGTGAGGCTTGAGAAGTTATTTGGTTAATCTAATTTTGGGTGACACAGCCTTGCTAGTGGAACATATATTGACTTGTTGCATGTTGGTTTGATACTGTCATTATCTGAAAATATAGCAACAAATGGCAGGGTGATTTGTGAATGATGAGTAGGAAAAGGGAGTAGAAGAAATGAGTCATAACCTAAATGAGGTTCCCAGCCTTTACTTGACGGACGGTTCCCTACATTTACTTGGCGGGAGAGAGAGTAACCAGAGAAAACCTCAGTTAAGACAGACAGTGGCCCAGCTGTGATTAAACTGGGAACCTCCCCCAAAAAAGTGAGAAACTTTTCTGCTTGAGCCAGTTGACTTAGCTGTATGCCAATACTCTTGGCATACTAAGAGATGAGCAGGACATATACCTTGCATAGGGCGGCATGAAAAATGTTTACAAAATTTTGGCCAGAAAAGGTGCAGACAAAGGTGTAGTCTAGAACAGCATTTCCCCAAACACAAGTATTCCACAAGATGTAAATAGGTGTTCCATAAAAATACAGAAATAAAAAAATCACAAATTTCTTTTTATGAAATTTGTATTTAGCACATTTGATCATAGTTAAATGCTGTTAATTGAGAATTTTTATAAGAACATTCCGTTTGCTGACTAACTGATCTCGTTGTGCTGACTTTATTTGGTAAATAAGGGATCATAAAACATGTGTGTTCCATGAACATTTGCTGAGTTAAAAAGTGTTCCATGACCGAAAATAGTTTGGGAAATGCTCGTATATAAGGTAATATTAAAATGGATATTTGAGAAAGAATGTCTGAGATGGAAACTGGTTTAACGTGGCTTGAGATAGGTCAAGTTTCATGCTACTTTTCAGACAGTAATAAACCTTCATGTTCCATATATGATGGGGACAGTCTTGGCAGAATTAGTATTAGCATTCTCAAGGAGGAGCCTAATGCTACATCATATTTTTCTTCCAGGGGATGAGATCCTGGCAGTGAATGGCAAGGCGCTGCATGGGCTTAGCCACCAGGAGGCAATTGCTGTATTCAAGGAGATACGAGCTGGTCAGGTGGTGCTGCATGTGGGGCGCAGGGTGCCAAAGCGGCGGCGTGAAGCCCTTCTGCGTCCCCATATCTAGCAGGCAGTCTCTAGTACTCTTCATAATGTTCCCTCTGTGATTTACATCACCCTCCTTCCCTGCATGCAGACTTTAGTATTTGTTTCTTGTGTGATATGAAGGAGTGCCAACTGTCTGAGTAAGACTTGAGTAATGAGACTGATGAGTTAGCTCAAATGTAGAAGTCTGTATTTATTGCTTTATGTATTACAATAAAACTCAAAAGGAATGAATACCAGTTGTGTTTGAAATTTGCTTCCCTCCAAGAACTCCTTGATGGTTAGGCATTACCCCTAACACAGATTCATAGCTAAATTGAGTGTTAAATTTAGGGATTTGCTGTAGGAAGTTTGGACACTTAGTACCTTTTATATCCTGTGGTCTTATGTCCTGAATTTGTTCCCAGGTCGGTTTGTTTTGGTATGTATTCTTTTTCTTCACAACTGAAACCTCTCCTCTACCACAGATGAAACTGTTGTGATACCAGCCCACACATCCCCTTCCCCCAGGTTAGAGTACATGTTCAACTGTAGGTTTCCTCCACTGATAATTGCTGTCATGATAACCGTACTGCTGCCCTGTGGATGACTTCCACCTCAAAAGTGGATTCTAAATCCATGCTGAGATGGACAGAAGGCTGGAAGTTTTGAAGAGACTCGTACTAGATATAATATTGTTGACATTTATAAACTGGATAGCTGCTGTGGATGATGTGTGTGCTATAACTAGAGTATTTTGAGATTTATTGGTTGGTAAGGCCAGGCATTGTTGTGTGGACAGATACAAACATGCAGACAAAAGGTATGGATGGTAGATGAATGAAGTGAGAAGACTTCATAGTAAGAGTCTAATTTGACTGTGTGCTGACTTTGTAACATGGAATGATAGGATGTTCTGCAAATAATAAACTGGAAAGATTTGGAAGTGAAAGGTAATGGCTTTAATTAGAGGAACTATTATGGCATTTACCTGGAGTTTCTGAGGGAAACTAAGAGTCCTTAGTTAGGATAGTAAGGGGTAGATTTGACCATGGGAAGACAAATACAAAGCAGAACTACTGCTTGTTTAACCCCACAAATGTATGTGGTGTAGCTGTAATTACAACTGGAAGGAGCAGTTATGTTAATGTCCCTGTGCATATACACTTGCCTACCATTTCATATGTTTATTACCATTGAATTCCACTGACTGTCAGCTTGGACTTACAGATGGGTTTGAGGAATGTTCCAAAAAAGAATCTGAGTTTTCTGCAGTGCCTCATCACCAGTATGTACTTTCATGAAATATCATTATCCCTGTAGGGTTTGCAACCATCCCTGTGACTTAATGAGTGCATATAGTTGGGAATGCTGTGCATGGCTGCAGATGGCTGGTCATCACTTACAGACAGACTGATGAAATACTGTTCTGTTACCATACCCCTTAGTTGCTACCTGTAATTGTGTATTTAGGACTGCTGTGCGTAGCTCGACGTGTCTAGTTGGATGTGAGAGCCTGGCATGTCCCCCCATTTTTTGGTGTGAATTTGTTTGTATTAGTGTATGAGTGACTTCAACAAAGCAGAGGCTGTGTATATGAGGCACAAAATGACAGATATGCTCCTTATGTATGGTGCAGCAGATGGAAATAGTAGGATGGCTCATTAGCTATATCAAGAACATCTTCCTAGTCGGTATCTTTCAGACCACAACATATCTAGATGTGCCATCCCCGTTGTGTTTATATATATAGATCAATATAGGAAATGAATAAGTCACAATACAACTGCTGTTGGTATTCATTTTATTTTAGGTTGACGACATGTTTTGGCCTATTTGTCAGGCCATCTTTAGGTCACAAAATATATGTTGTTAGAGGAAGCTATATAATGTAAGGTACACAGTCAAATGAAAATTAGTGCCATACATTTTACTGTATAACTTACGTTGTATAGCTTCCTCTAATGACATATATTTTATGACCTGAAGATGGCCTGACAAATAGGCCGAAACATGTTGTCAACCTAAAATAAAATAAGTACCAAAAGCAGTTGTGTTGTGACTAATTCATTTCCTATATTCATCTAGACCACAACACGGTTGTACCCTTAAGTTGGTGGCTAAGAGAGCCTGGTGTCTTGAATGTTGAGAGATTTGGTTGTGGATGAGGAGGATTGTCTGCACTTGGAAGTTTGGGAAAGCAAGTCTTGAATGTGGTTGCTGATACACCCTCAAGCAGCACATGTTAATTTGGGCATACCATATATAAATCTCACACTGCTGTTGGGCAGATTATGCATCTGCAGCAGCAGCTGCTGCACTCATATCATCAATGAAAGCTTTAGGTAGTGAGCCCAACAAACTACCTCAGGTGACAGGTGTATGTTCATTGGTTTCTGCAGTGCATGTTTCAAGGAGCCTCAGTTTCTGTACGCAGTGAGATGTTGATTGCCAGTGACGTTACTGTTGATAGCCATCACAGCCATGTCTGGGCAGAAGAAAACTTTTGCGTAACAGTCAATCAGAGCCATCAGTTTGTGGTGTAGTACTGTTTATGATGATGTAATAGGCTTATATGTACCTCAAGGACTCATGACGGTACCTGTCTGTGGGGACTACATGGAGCAGAAGAATTTGAAATGTGCTGCTGGATATTCCTTGAAGGGAATGCTTTATGCATGGGAGGAATCAGTCTCATTTCAGCACAGATGCATAAGATACCTGAATACTGTTTTTTATTCATGTGGATTTGGCCACTTCATGAACCTGACCTAAATATGCTTGCCTTTTTTGTATTTTATCATATTGTCATTGTTCACAAAATTAAAATTTTATCCATGAATTACATAAGGAATTTTCAGTCATATCTGTGAATCTTCATTCCAGCCATCGAAGAAACCTTTACTTCTATCTAGTTTTGTTTATGACAGGGCATGTGTACTATGTACATATCCTGCCCGTCCATCAACCATACATACATCTGTATGTATCTCAGAGATGACCATCCATGTGGAACCAATTCACAACTACTGGCACTGACAGAGATGCAGGGACAGTGGATATTTCAGTGGCCAGTATCTAGGTGATAAGGAAACACAGAAACACAGACTAATTTTTAGGAGTGTACCTGGAACCAAATTAGGGCTACAAGTCCTAGAATTTGTCGGAGGAATCTAACTGCATCCTGTAAACATACATTCATACAAGAAACGTGTATGTCTTTTTATGTAATTTCATTGTAGCTCATATTTAATTGGCAGCCTTTCACAAGTAGATGATTGTAGAAAGGACAAGCCTCGGATACTGAACACGTTCAAAGTGGGAAGGATATCTTAATGTTGCATGTACCATGCATGATGCAAATTCAACCACTCTTACCAAATATTCATGCACTAAGAAGTAAACACCATTGATGCACAGTATTCTTTCCTATGTTTTTTGGCACTCCCAGGGTGCCAACATCAGGGAATCTTTGTGGTAACACAAGTGGTGCCTTCGAATTGGTCCAATGTATATAGTACATATGCACACCAAAGGTCTAATTAAACACATATAATCATCTCATAAAATTTTAAGATATTAAAAACAATAGATTAAGAGTTTTGAACACCATTTATGCTGTGTTAGGTGGTCCACAATCATCACCAGAATAGTGGACATCCAGAGCCCCAATTCATAATGCAGTATGGGTTTAGTCCTGATGGAGAGATGTACATGCACCCTAAACGGAGGAGGGACCTTGCTCTTGTCAGAGTGTGCCGTATTATGTTACGAGCTGGGGCTCTGATCATCCACTGTCCTGGTGAAGATTGTGGTGTGCCTAACACAGCATAAATGGAGCTCAAAAACTCTTAATCTGTTGTTTTTAATATCTTAAAATTTTATGAGATGATGATGTGTGTGTAATTAGACCTTTGATGTGCATCTGTACTATTTACATTGGACCAATTCGAAGGCACCACTTGTGTTACCACAAAGGTTCCCTGATAATGGCACCCTGGGAGTGCTGAAACATGTAGAAAAGAATACTGTGCATTGATTGTGTTTATTTCTTAGTGGTTGAATAATTGGTTAGATTGCCTGAATTTAAGAAGGTTGTGTTTATTAGCTATTTATGATGAAGGGTTTAATGTTTTAAGTGTTATGTCCTTTAGGAAAAGGAGCTTTTCTGAGTGTCTGCATGCTGTGGGGATAAGTCCCTTTGTGTGTACATGTGCACAATGTTTTGAATTCTTTTGCAGTGGTGATCCATTCTTTTCAGTTACACAATTAAAATTTAATTTTTTTATTTGATTGTTATCCTTCTCTCAAGTTTTAGGTAATTATATTATGAAACTGATGAAGAAAGGAACTGTATTCCAGACAAGGAACAGGTAGTACTGCTGGGACATTATAGTATTTTCAGGTAACTGTTCTGATGGTAATAAAACATTCTGTAACAGAAAGTTGTCAGGATCATGGCATATGCTCTGAAGAGAGAATGATGTACAAAATTTTATTTACTGTCTCTAGACAGTTGTAACTGATGTTATGTGCTACTAATACTACAGTGAGCTGCCCCACAAAATGTCATGCTTGTTCACTAATAATAGAGAACACTCACACATACACACACAAAAACAGGGTGTGCCAGAAACATATAATTGTTTTGAAATCAAATAATGTTTCAACATGTGTAGAAATGTTATTAATGCTGGTAGATAGATTCCATGCCCATGAGACTTCAAGTTAATCATTACTGTTTCGATATGATGCTTTGTAGGTGACCACCATGTTGTTTAATACAGACATGCACTCGCTATGGAAAGGATGTCACAAATTTTAGCATTGCTTTAGGGGTCCCTTGAATACCCTATGGAATTCGCTGTTTTAAGTCATCAGTATTGGCAAGGGGTGTTGCCTATACCTTGTTTTTTGTGAGACCCAAAGGAATAAGTTTGGTACTGCAAGATGAGGCGAGCGGGTAGGCCAACTGATGTCTGTGATGCAAAAATGAGTGTGCCTGGGAACTGTGTCATGAGAGCTTACATCAGATCTGTGTTGTGTGACAGCTGCTCCAGCACAATATTGTGCAGGATGACAGTCAGTATGGAAGCACCGCTCAGTGAGCAAGCTGATTTTCAAATTTTGAATAGCGTTGGGTGTTTCTGGCGTGCCTGATCGCTTGATTGCCCGATCTTGTAGTACCAGACTACTTCTGTTGGGGCTATATCAAAAGCAAGTTGTATGGAACATATACTGCCAATATTGATGATTTAAAACTGTGAATTCCAGAGTATTCATGCACCCCTTAAATAAACATTACATCATGTTGTAACATCCTTTCCATCATGAATGCAGGAGTGTGCTGAAAGACATGGTGTCATATTCAAAGTAGCATATTGAAACATGGATTAACATAAATTCTCATGGGCATGGAATGTGCGTACCTATGTGAATAAAACTTTACCGCTCTGCGTTACAATGTTATTTAAAAAACTCAGGTGTTTCTGGCATACTCTGTACATACTCATATAAATACATATGTATATATGCAGGATGTATTGCATCGTAATTGTCAGACTTCAAGAGGGTCATTTGGATCAAAAAACATCTGATAAACTATATTTCATTGTAACCCTGTTGTCAGGTTATATACTGAAAAATTTATTTAATCCGATGTCCGATTACTCGGAAATCCTGATAATGTGGCACTTGAGGAAAGTAGTTTCAAGACTGGTAGTTTTTCTGTTTACCAGAAAAAGCTTCATCAGTGAAACAGGTAGATTAATTGGACATGTTTACAAAGGCCTCCAAAAGTGTGCATCAACTGTTGCGTTATCTGCTGACCCCTTGTCTCCCATTCTATCAACTCTTTCAGCTGTGAATACTCCATATAACAGAAAAGATGAGCCAGATGACACTGAACCTATACCAGACTATAGAAGCAAGCAGGCCCGTTTATGGTTTTACAATGAAGGAAGTAACAACCAACAAAAGATTGATGAACTGTAGAATGAAGCAGCCACCATATTTAATTTAGGATGTAAGGAGGATGAATTTGCACCTGATAGAATGCACATTTCCTCAAAATTACACGGATTGGATTCACATTAGGATCAATGATGAATATGGGGATACAGAAGTGTGAGTGTGTGTATATGCGTGTAAATTAGAAGGCAAAATACTCATATGAACTTAAACCATATATTTTAACATAATTTTAGCATTACAGAACATTATGCACCAGTTTGAAATGTATTTTAAGTTACACATACATTCATATACTGACATCTGTCTGCTACATCTTATACATATTTTACTACATATTTGAAGACAATGTGTTCTTATGTTAATACATGTACTGTTTTACTTTGTGAGTGGGTCTCCCTGAAGATGTCTCATTATAGCCGAAACATGTAGGGGAATGTAATCAATAAGATACTACAACACATAATTTGTTTGTCATGAAAGTGCAGTTTGTTGCAGTTATGTGAAATAAAAATATGGGATATCAAAACTTCTCAGTACTTATACAAAAGAGCCTATCATTAAGTGACTAGCAACTTTTCGTCTGGTGTAATACTCATACAAAAATCTGTATCTTGTTTCCTGATGGACTCCCCGACTAACTGTGGTAGAAAATCATAAGTGGCTGGAGTCAAAAGTGCTAAGTTCAGTTTGATTTCACATTATCGAATCTCTTCAAAGAAGACAAAATAAATTTTGTGTAACTGTATAACCGAGAGGGAGAGTGTTTAATGCACGTATGAGCTGAGTCTTCAGATATAATTCAGGTTAATTTTAGTATTTAAAGTTTTGAAGTAAATAAACAGTGAAGTGAATGTAGCACATAAGTACAATAGTTTAACTTCAATAGATGATTATAGCAGTACTTTTTATGCTGAATTCAGATATGTATACAAAATTTTTCAAAGACACAGAGGAATTTAAATGTGCAAGATAGTACTTTAAGTTCTCATGAAATAGGCAGAAAGTTTCCTCCAAAATGTAGAGACGCATGACTTTCGCTGGTATTAGGCATCAGGTACATCCCTCTTCAGTGTCCAGCAATAGCCTGCCAACATACCTGAGGTCCACATTCCTTGGTACCGCTTTTCCATAGCCATAATGTCTTGCTGAAATCTTTCACCATGTTCGTCGCTGACTTTGCTGAGATTTTCTGGGAATATATCCAAGTGTGACTCCAGAAAGTGGATTTTCAGACTCTTATTGCATCCCATAGTTTTGTACGAAGTCAACAGGTACTGCATAACATCCTGATAGTTCGCTGCTTTGTGATTTCCTAAGAAGCACTTGAAAAGCCTCTTGAATGACAACCATGCATTTCTTTCAGTCTCATTCAGTTCTTTATCAAACCCTTTGTCTTGCATCAGTTTCTTGATCTGGGATCCTATAAATATAACCTCCCTGATTTTTGCGTCAATCACGTCTGGGAACTTACTCCTCACATATTCGAATCCACAGCCTGTTTTATGCATACCTTTCACAAAGATTTTCATGAGGATCGGCTTTACGTGCAAAGGGGTAGATAAATTTTCTCTGGAAGAACAAGAGGAGGATTGACAACATTTTTCTCCCCGGGCGTCAGTGATGTTCGTTTGGGCCACAGTTTATTTACATAGCGATTCTTATTGTCCCGGCTGTCCCACTCGCACAGGAAACAGCAGTATTTTGTGTACCCGAGCTGCATTCCGAGTTACAGCGTCACAAACTTGAGGTCACCACATAACTTCCACTTAAATTTGTCATACTTAATCCTTCCCAACAGTAGCTTTATGCTTTCATAACTTTTCTTCATGTTGGCTGCATAAGCCAAAGGAATGGAGGCGAATCTATTTCTGTTGTGGAGTAGACCCACCTTCAAGCTCACTTTTGACGAATCAGTGAACAAGGGCCACTGATCTGGGTTATATTCATTGCCAGGAACTTCCATAATGGAATAAACACCATTGCAAAACATGACACCATCTCCCAGGGAGAAGAAATCCTTGAATTCTTCATGGTGCCCACGGTGAAAGCATACTTTAGTGTCCTGGCGCAGAAGATTCCAGCCCTTTAACCTGGAGCCTAAAAGTTCAGCTTGCTTCTTTGACAGGTTCAGGTCGTGGACGATATCATTTAGGTCCCCTTGAGTCAGCAGGTGTGGTTCATTGGAAGAAGAGCCCCCTCCAAATGTTAGATCACAATCCTTATTGTTGATATCTTGGCCTACATCTGCATCACTTGACTCACTCTCACTCAGCATCATGTTTGTTGGAGGCTTTGGCACAGGTAACTCCGCACTTTGAGGTATTGGCCTCATCGCAGATGGTAAAATAGTATATTGAAGAGTGTATATGGACTTCACTGTTACACCAGTGATACTGTTCAGGAAGAATCAGCAACCTGAATCATGGTCTGTGGGCTGTCTCCAAACCTTAGGAATGGCGAAACGCATACAGCGTGAACCTTTTGCCTATGCCGCGAGAAGACTGGCACATGTCACACAACAAAAACTGGGAGCACAATTCTTGTCCCGATCACCAACTTTGCAGCCGAAATAATGCTCATGGCATTTCTTAATCAGGGATGTAAAAGACTGTCTTCGGAATTTGAATGTCACCTCAGTGCGGATGTAGCAGAATGCATCCGATGAATTTACGCACTTTCTTGGCATATTAATGGTGGAATAAACACTCCGACATTCTGAGACGATAACACACTGAGCTCTGGGCAGGAACCGGCAGAGAATTGTTAGTCACACGTGTATGACACATGACTGTTTCAACGTGTCCAGAATACCTCCTACAGGCCCCCAGTATCTTATATGTAGGCTTGTGCTTTCACATAGTCTAATGCAACGTGATAGGTGTGGGTGATAGAGAAATTCTGAAAACATATTTGAATTCAGCGTCCAAAAATACATCAGAAACAGATATTTTTCCTCATGGGACAAAATTTTTGTATCAATTTATTTTACGCTAATTTTTCTTTTTACATACTGTGTGAAGTCAGTTATTTACATAGAGCTGCAAAATTGATCTGAGCTATTCCAGATACGCTTGTTGCATTTTTGTATAGACTTAAACTTTGTTATTATATTAAAAAATTAGATGCTAATACATGACACTCTGCAAGTTATGAATGATTGCATAAAATTGTATTATGTACGCACGGAATTTAATCATACGCTGCATAACTCTACTCTACATGTACTCTACTATTTTGAATGCCTACCGTCAATTTTAGTAAAAAGTCAGTAGACTGCAGATGACTAAACATGCTCGCACATTATGTATATTACGTCTATAAATATATATTCTGTATTCATATATATATATATATAATTCTATGTTTTATAATAAACTATTAAAAATTTTGCACAATTATTTTAAAAATGGATACAAAGTTAAAACAAATTGTACAAATTTTAGATTTAGAAGAAATGCGAACACAGCAACATAAAGAATGAATATTTTCAGAAAAATGCCACAGGTATATACATATATTTATGGTTTGAATTAAGGATATAGATATTACTTCCACATTTCTTGTAAAAACATTATACCGATATTAATGAAACTTCAATTGCTTAATCTTCGATTTTCAATCAGTCCTTAGTCTGTTTTGTTAAAATAATTCTAATTATTATTTTACAGCTCGTTTCGGTCTTGAAGAGAGCTCTCATAGTGCTTTAGGGGAAATTCGTCAGAACGTGTCTCGTGTTTGTAGTGAATTTTGAAAAGGTGGACTGATGCTAGAATAAACCAACAGGGTTTTGTATCAAAGAACGCAGAATGGTTGAATCAAGAATCAATGTACACATTAAAGTAACTGCAAAAACATCTGAAACAGAGTAGGAAATGCCATGCACTTCAGATGTACGTGGTCGCCGAAAATGTGGAGAACTTGGACGTTGGGTGGTTTATTTGTATTTGTGTGTGTATGTGTGTGGTTTTCCTCGATGCACTGTTGGTTCGCTTCCTGATCTGTTCGGGAGGGGCAAAGCAGACCTTCAGTCGTGTATCTGTATGATACATATGAAGGAGATATCTTGGGTTGCAACTGATACGCTATCTTGATCGCTGGACACAATTCATACGTTTGTTGTAATGGACGTGTTAGAAAAGGTAACAGTAGGAAGTTTTACGTTTATTGCATTTTAAAGGGCTGAACGAAAGGGAAGGTCCGAACAGGGCCCACTTTACGCTCTTGTGTCAGGTGTTTGGCGTCATAACTTGAAGGTGGTTATTCCAGCACTGCGTCAAATAACCGAAGGCAACAAGACATGGAAGAAACGAACAACTATAGTTGCCTAACAAATTTGTAGTTTGGCTCTTTGCCAAAAGCATTTCGGCATTTGTTTTAGGCCACCCTTACTTAAACAGGCCAGGAGCGTGTTCCTTATGCCAGAGGTCCTCATCTTCAGGCTCCGGTCGTCTCTAATGCTAAAATCTTATGTCACGAAAGCAGGCATTTCGTAGGAGGCGTGCTTTTCGTACAATGTATTGACATCGGCAATGTCTTCTGCGCATGTGAAGGCAGGCTTCCTCTCTTCACTTTGGTTGATCACTAGATGATCACTGTGGATAATTCACCGCAACTGAGCAGGTACCAGTGATTGAAAGTGATCATCCAAGATGAAGGCTGAAAGAAGCTGGTCGCGGCCAACTGTGATTCACTTTGGGTGACTCATCGAAAGTGAACAAAGAAGCATCCGTTGCTCACTGCATGTTTCTCTGCAGTGAACAACGGGTGCTTCTCCTGTTTGCTGTCTGGGTTCCTTTCTATTGTCCTGTTTGAAAATAACCTGCTATGGTTTTTAAATGGAAGGACGACCACACACACCACTGATACTAGATTTTATGAAGAATCTTGGGTGTTTGTGGAACACAAATTCTGAACACTATAGAAACGAAGCAGATCGTGAAAAGACACTACAGGAAATTGTGCAGGAACTGATGTTTCCAGAACCCACCCCAAAGGACGTAAAATTGGAAGTCAAAACCGGTCGTATTAGGTAGGTTCCTGAGCTAGCTAAGGCATTAAAGCCAGAAAAAAAGCGGTACGGGACTACACGACATTTTTGTGCTGAAATTGTTTTCAAACAAGCACATTCTTTTCCGCGTGGCTTTTGTATTTCACGAACCTCAATGCCAACAAAGGCTCTGTTTAAAGATAAGTCTTCTACGTCCATTAATTAAATAATAACATACAACACTGATACCTAAACGCACTAGGTCACTTGCTGCCATTTTAAAATGAAGTATCCTTTTCACTGTTAACAGTGTAAACGGAATGGGGATTATGCACTGAATTCACGCTGGATGATTCATCCTCAGCGATCATCCAGAGTAGAACAAAGGACACCATGTGTGTGGACTGCAAAAGTGGCAAAACCCGGAATCGCTCACTCAGTATGAGAATGGGATAGGAGCTGGACGAAGCGAATCGGGGTTTTCTCTTTTCCACGGTAACCAGACCGGCCGAGTGGCGCACCATGGGCAAAGCAGTCGAGTCTTGAAGATGAGCACTGACCCCCATCTATTTTCGAGGTTAAGAATACGTGGCTATGACTCCGCATTGCCTCCCATACGTACAGATGGCGCAGAGTTTAATCAACATTTCGTACGGTCACGAGAGTGGGCATTGCTGTTCCAACAAAGTTACAGCACCCCTGTTGCGCGCGCAGCTTGTTCGAGCCGGGGTTTGGTTAGTGCAGTCTCGTCACTGCATTGGGTTGTTCCTAGTTGTGTGTGGTGCACAGTGCGATATGTTGGGCGCAGTCCTGTTGTGTGTGGCTGTGATTGTCAGTGTTGGTGTTGGCAGCGTGGCGGCTGATAGTAGTGGTGAGTCTCGTGTTCAGGTCGTAGTCTTCCGGGATATTACGCCATGTCGATTGGTAAATAGTTGCCGGTAGTTAACTGTTTATACCAGTCAACACGACGGAATCTTGAGGAATACTGCTCGGAGAATCTCAAATTTCGCACGTTTCAGTGATCTTTGCACCGTGTAGCCCGGTGGTGGTACCAGAAAACTGCTGCTCCTGTCATAAATGTGGAAGCAGTACACCCCTACGAAACGCTGGTTCCAACCTATCGGATTACACGATGTCATAACCCAGAAGACCGCAATACAATAGGCCCTACACTTCTGTGAAAACCTCGCATCATACACTGTGGCGTACTTTGTGGTTGGTGTTTATTTACGGTGCGTTAACAATGCTCAGACCAGAGCGTTGAGTGCTGAATGTTTATTGAATTGATAATGATGCGGAAATAAATGGTAGTGACCCAAATTTAGATACTAACCAGGTATTAGCCCTTAGGGACCGAGGGGAATCACGCACATCCACAGAATATGACTCCCTGCTTATTCAAAGTGGTCACTTTGTCTAGTTCGTTTTTAACTGATAATGATTCGCGTACAGGGGCATAGCTAGGTGGGGGCGAGTGGTGCTGCCGTTCCGGGTGCAAGGATCAAGGGGTGGCAAAATTAATATTTTAAATAAAAAAAAAAACTTCTCTGCGCCCAACAATTATAAATTATTGAGCCAAATAAAAGGAAATTAAATGATTGCGACGTTTTTAAAGTTCGTATCATGTGTTAGAGGCGGCCATGGTGATTACTCGGCCAGGGCATCAAAATACCTAGTTACACCACTGTTCGTGTACTTTATTTGGTTGAGTTAGTGTCTGAACATTGATAATCCTGAGCATTTATTTCTTTGTAGTTGTGGCGTTTTGTTTTTGGGTGAGTGGTTCCCGACATTTCGAGGGAAAGTAGTGCTTCTGTCTTCAGCCCAAGAGGCTCTTGAAAATGAGGGTACCACGTTACTTCGAACGTCGGGAATAATCCAGCGTCACATCGCACAGAAGTCCAGAATCCTCACCAAGACCGCTGTGAGAACTTCAAATCCCGCATTAAGGATTCTCTTTTAGTGGCATGTTTTTTTATGCACGTAATCTACAACGGTTCAGGTGCATAGGCTCACTGAAATGACATTGAAATAAGACTGAAATAACACTGAAGTAATAATAGCCACAAATGTATTTTAAGTATGCGCTCTTAATTCTTGGTACCATGACTCATTTTTGAAGCAGTGTGTTACTTGCCCCATTCAACTGAGCGGCACGCACTGCGACGGCCCAGTTATTCACAGTCCCTAGTTTGCGCAGGGTAACTGTGTTCCACCTACTTTAAGATTGAAACTTTGAGCATTTTACACACACACACACACACACACACACACACACACACACACACACACACACACACACACACACACACTGTATTTGTCTGTTCCATATAATTTACACTAGGAGCTCGCGCGCAGGGCGGTTTGTGGCCGCCAAGCGGTTGCGGGATTTTAACTGCTTTGAATAGAACACGTTAGCGTAAACGAGTGTAGGGCCACGAACGGTCAATTTACCGCGGCGGTTTTAAAAACGCAACCAACTCCATTTTGTTTGGGGATCGGTCTCCGCCTTGGCAAATGAAACAAATGTAAACACGTGCCTGCGCGCGCACTAGTGGCCAAGCAATTGCTCAGGGGTATTTTCAGTTCTGCATTCTACATCAACTATCGTGTCTAGCCTACCAGCTTCATCATGCTCTCATAATAACTAAGAGTAGGGAAAAAGTCCGTTTTGACACAGAAATTGATTACTAACGTGTAAAATATTTTTTGGTGTAGGCATATCATTTATGAAACTGGCCATCAAGCAGTCTTTGGCTGATTGAAGGACGAACCCACATTTTCCTTCTTCGCTTTTTTTTCGAAAACGAAGTATTAACCCTTAGGCGGCTAATGTCATATGTATATGGAGCACCCATTCTTGATGTTTCTAGATCACACAAAACGACGCAGCACAGTCGGTCGGTAGGACTCCTCTGGACGAGTGAACAGCTCGTCGCAGAGACCTCTACCTGACAACACACGACACTCACAACAGACAAATATCCATGGCCCCGGTGGGATTCGAACCCACGATCTCAGCAGGTGAGCGGCCTGGGTTCGAATCCCACCGGGGGCATGGATATTTGTCT
>Ga0268261_10000694_pt1 | contig 21782 bp, 30 predicted proteins | sample TergutNc150P1_FD_190353 | JGI IMG/M metagenome (GOLD analysis project Ga0268261, IMG submission 190353) | Nasutitermes corniger P1 segment gut microbial community from laboratory colony in Florida, USA - Nc150 P1 (SPAdes) (version 2) | ecosystem: Host-associated > Arthropoda: Insects >...
GGAGCGGTGGGGGTTTTGAAAATGAATAGCCTGCCAGTGTGAGCCCTTCTCTGTGTGAGGGTCGATGTTAACTATAATAGTGCCAGTCTGCACGATCGAGCGCGGTAGGAGATCCGAAGCATAGACCCCGAGAAAAGAATTAACACTGTAGAGCGTGTTGAATCTGGACGGTGTCCATCACGAGAAGTCTGTCGATACGTTGCGAGGTAGATCGAGGTGTACAGAATTGTCATACTCTAGATACAATAGACAGGTGACAGCCTCTGGTAGTGCCTTGGCAAATTTTAAGACGATTCTGATATCGCCGCATGTAGGGGGTGAGGCGTGCCCTTCAGACGCGGCCAGATCTGTCGTAAGATCGTACAATATCACGAGGAAACCGTTTATATACATGTCGTGAGTTATCTGGAGTCCCGAGTTCGAGTGGTGAATGCCTGTGCCTTCGAACAGTGTCGCGTAACCTCTGACGGACGTTTTCTCGTGATCCATGTTCAGAGACAGGCTCTCGCTAGGAATCTGTCTACCGTTCACATACATGGTAAAGTTGGTCAGATCGTAATGGCGGAGATTATACGGGTTCGAATCTCTCGAACATAGAAAGTCCGTGTTCTTTACCATGGTAAATAGCAGACGTTTCGGGAGCATACCTAGCACAGCATTATTAATAGATATTGCTTGAGGGCCGCCAGCAAACGTAAAAGTCTTGAGTTCGACTCTCGTCAAGTTATATCTGGCTAGGCATCGCTTGCTTAGAGCCTCATGGGAGACGGAGATTTTCGGGCTGGGTCGGATGCGTCGCACGATCAGTTCGGCGTCGAGAAATTTAAAAGTCGCTCTTATTTTTGTATCTGTATGCGAGTTCATAAGGTAAAAATCGTCCTTGGCCTTGGTCAATCTTACCTGCACGCGGACGCCCGAGAGTTGAAATTGTTCGACGTTGCAGATGGCGTGTAGACGATCGTATAACTCTATTACTTTGCTCTGTTTTTGCTGCTCCCATCTCTTAACAAAGCCTTTGTTTTTTATGCTGGTCGATGTCGGATCACGTGCCAAGACGTCCCATTCGTCCAGATACCAGTACGCATTTGTAACATGTGAATTGGCGGCGTCGGAGCCATACGTCATAAGGGATTCCAGATATGAGCGGTAGGGGTACAGTTCTGAGGCAGGCGTGATGTTCACTCCGTTGATTGAGACGCTACATTGACTGAACAGAGAATGGAGGAAATTGTTGGTTCCAGTCGTAAAATCTGACGCGTCTAGATCTTTCCCGTCAGCGCCGATTAACCTGCTTTTAACAAAGAGTTTAATGTCCAGATCGATGTATGTCTCAGTATCGCCGGGTATCAAAAATTCGAGATCGTTCTGATCTACCGTCGCGATCGGCTTATAGTGGACCACATTTGTCTCTAGGATCGCCGTCTGTATCGGCTTATGCGCGAAAGTATCGAACTCACTAGTTATAAACTACGTCTCCAGACACGATCGCGTAGTGACTGATGCGAATCACGAGAATGTCTTTTTATAGTCTTGAAAGGGCGGGGGGCCTTGCGTTTAGAAGGAAAAGATTTTCGCTTCGTGATTCTAGCTCTCTTGGCCTTATGCTTGCGCGGTTTGCGAGAAGATGCTCTCTTTCTCTTATGTGGCACACCGCCACGTAATTTTTTAATAAGTTTCTGCGTCGATTCCGTCACGTGTTGGGATAGGATGTGCCCTGTCTGCCCGGGATTGTCGGCTATTTCGGTCGCGATCTTTCCGCAAATGCGCAACGCTTCGCGTCCGAGGGACTTGGCACTACTCCACAGTACGGGTTACAGGGTCTTCCATAGCCCGCAGAGAAAACTGCCTATACCGTACCCGCGCTGTACGAATGGTGGGGCGGAATAGATGGGGCCAATGCCCGAGTCACCACGCCCTCCTCCGCCACCCCGGCTTGACGTATATAATACTGTCCTAACAGCGTCATACTTGGTAATGTGAGTGGGGGTATCGATGTCATGTATATATCAATGTGTAACGACGCGCCGAAAATGAAGGACCACCTTCAAGGGTGTCTGGCTATCGCTAAAGGGGATCAGCTACCCCGACTGATCTACAATCTCGATACGTATGTCCCGAAACGTTTTCTTTTCCACGGGTACATAATACACGTTCTGGAATAAGTACTCGCTTTAATAATCGGTTGGCACGATTCTGAACGATCTCAGACATCTGACCTTAGTGGTGCCTATAAGCTGGGGCGCTATGAGATCGCAATACATTAGAGTTCACGAAGTAGTTCAAATTGAGTAACTGCAGCTGCTGATGGCTCGCTGAGTAGGAGAGTTCGCATAATGCCACCTCACATATTTCGGACGGGTCTAGTCTTATGGGCTGTGCCAAATGTATCGTGAAGGCTGCAGTCTTATTGTCGGGGTACATATCTTGAGAGGTGTTACTAAACAACGTGATATAGAAATGATCGCGATCCATATTTCTATTTACACAGACTGTATATCGCTGGCAGGAACACAAGAATCGAAATCTGCGCTGTATCCTCTCCATCGAACCAGGTGCTCTAGAATGTCGCGTCTGACCCTCTTGTCCAGTATTTTATCTATAAGTGGTCCGTTTTGTGATGCGAACGGGAACCAACTCTTCGCTGTAAAACTGGCTTTCGATCTCTTGGCCGCGCAAGTCCTCGAGTTCGAACACGGGACGGGGGGTTCTATGCACGACCTTACGTACTTTGAATATCTCGGTGGTGTAATTTTGTTCGCCGCCTTTCGCGAATTTCTTCTTCTCCTTGCTGATTCGTACGTGCTGACCCACCCGAAATTTTAGCTTGCTTAAACGTCGTGGTGTTCGGTCCGCCGCCTTCCCGCGCATCTTATTCCAGATCGTTAAGACGTCGGTGTCGCGCACGTCACCGGGCGCCATACCAGTGGTAGAATGAACTGTAGCATTGTACCCCTGACAAATTTGGACAGGACGTCTATATATCTATACGTGTTCTTATAGGTGAAATATCTGGACAGTTTATCGCGCAGCGTTCTGTTGACGCGCTCCACGACCGCGCATTTGACCTCGGGATTTTTACAGACTTGAAACTCGATCCCCTCACGTTTTAGCAACGTCTGAAATTGGGTATTCAAAAACTCTTTCCCCTTATCTGTACGCACCCACACGGGCCGTCTGCGTATAGGTTTCGTGTATTTAGGGTCCTGTAATATAGATTCGAGTGCTGTTGCGACCTCTTTTCCCGTCTTTGTACGTAAAGGTATGCTAAGCAGATACTTTGAAAACACATCAATTACCTGAAGTAGATACTTATAATTATTATTATATTTCTTCAGGCATGAGATCCAAAATATCGATTTCCCAAACGTCGTCGATATTATTGACGGTATATGGATTTCTGGGGAAGCGTTTTCTGAGGGGCCGGTGCAGCGTATATGCATCTTGCGTCTCTAGCCATGCCTTTATCTGGCTTGGCGTTTTCTGCTTTATCTTTGTCTGTTTACCCGTAGCAGCGTGTCTAACTGCCTGTTGAAGCTTTTGTAAGCTGGAAAATGCTGACGGTGCTGCAGGATTAGGCTACAGTCTTCGCAATATGGCGATCTAATACGTTATCCACTCGCGGCGTAATGCGGATTCGCCGCCGCTCTGTCGGGTGGTGGTGGTGCCTGGGAAAAGCCTCGAAATAGGTCCCTAAACTTGAGATCTTTGTTAGCGTGGATTTTAGCTTCGGGGTTATAACCTTCCAAATGCGCATTGGTCAACTCCAAAATTCTTATATTGTTTTAGGTCGTCGGTGGTAATCGATTTTTTATCCACCTTCTTACGCGTCAGTAGCTCCCACAGACCCTTTGTAGCCGAGAACTCTACGTTCTTGATATGGATATTACCGTCTCGATGCACACCGACTCGCCAATCGCCAATCATAAACCCATCACCGTCTATTCGGATACCGTACTCTGTATCGAGACCGCGCCTCTTAGATTCATACAAATATGGGGATACGTACGGACTAGCCAATGCGCCCAGTCATCGCACCGTAATCTATCACGTGGGGTTCGACTCGCAGGTCATCGGTGCTTACATCGTCATCATCATCATCATCAACGTCTCTTTTAATAGAGCTGTGGAATAGACGACTCATAAATGACTTCACTAGACGTAGACGGAATCGTCGGCGTCTTAAAAGCTATACGTCGTTTCGCGGGGATTGTAGGAGGAGGTTCGGATTTTATGTTTCGTTTCGTGGGACCATGTTCTGTCTGCGTACCCGAATGAGACGCGTCGAGCTTCGAGGAGGAAGATGACGGTAATATTTGCTTTAATAAATCAGCTAGTCTTTATCTGTCTCTTTCTTTCACCATCCGCCTCGTGAAGTTTGACACATACTCTAAACCACTTATCATAGTCACGTCTCGCAGCGGCACGTTTTGCAACCCACCTATCGTGTTCACGTCTGGTCTTTATCTTTTTCACAGTCCGTCGTTTACTGCTATTATGTTTCTTTCCTGCCTCCGAGGAGGCTTTCCGACGAACCATGTCGGGCGGAGGCGGTGGGATGTTGCTCGTGACGGTATTTAGGTAATCTGGCGATACGAGGTACATTTTACGTAACATGTTATTCTTGTTCTACGAGTCGCGCTGCTGCCTGAATATTAGACTGGCGATAGTTGGCAACACCGCGCCTAGGAGAGGGAGCACAAAACCGCCTCGCTGAACTATGGACTTCTTGGAAGTTAGTGACACGCGCCTATCGGCTAGCTTACGTAGGGGTACTCTGTGTTTTCGCAATTTCCTCTTCTGGCACGGTGTCAACTTGACGTTACGTCGCAAGAGGTTCAAGGAACACTCGCTCAGAGTTTTCACAAGTCCACTCTTAGTTTGCGAGTATAGCTTTACGTAGTTTAGGATCCGCCGTCTTTAATACCTGCAGAGCATGGTAATTCGATCTTATCCGCTTCATTACCATTCGTCGTCGGCATATAGATTATGGGCGGATATTCGTCCGGAAAGACGTTGGTTCGATACCGCAAGCGGTCGTCTGTGTCTTATGCGAAATCTAATGAGATAACCTGCGGTCTCTCGGTAGCATCCAGATACGACTTGTATAAACTGTCGCTGTCTTCGGGATGCACTTGTCGTGCCAAGTATTGAAATTGACTCTTGTCTCTGACGTTCTTTAAGGCGACGGAATATTTAACGTTAAGCGATTTGTTTCGACATAAACGGCCCTGATGAAACAGATTCTGAGTTATAAGAATAACGCTGATATTCCTATGATGACTGCCATTCGTGAACAGGTCGCATACGTCTTTCGAGTACACCTCGTTCAACAGATCGTCGAGAATTGAGACACGGTCTACCGTGGTCATCGCCAAAATTCTGGTGCACGCTCTCGTGAAAACTGACGTTCTTATGTATAGAGGTCAACTTTTGTTGGGGAACGGCAGACTTCTCGCTGTAACACCAGATGATCCCGCCGCTAACGTTAGGTTCCGTACACAGAGAATCCAGATGTTGCACAAGACGCAAGGTAAACGATGACTTGCCCGATCCCGACGGACCACTCACGATGCAGGAGAAAGGATGTTTGAATCTGAGATCGTAGGCCATGTGAATGCCCTATTTTGACATTCACCTCGCGGTAATATACTCGAACGGGAGTGATGTATTGTCATTCAGACGTCTTCGCTTTAAAAACGACACTCTATACGTCTTGTCCTCGGGCTCGCTTATTAAATTTACACCTCCATCAATCTTTGTGTGTTTGATCTGATGCTCTGTATGCACGATAACTGTCTCGTCGTCCTTCTTGCTCAAGATCATGTCTTTTATCTTTGCAGAATTTACCAACTGCGAGGCGTTATAGTTAAGCGTTATACCCCTAACTTTACAAACGGTTTTGCTCTCGCCAGTCGCCGAATTATACGTCTTCTACGCGTAATTTTTCGGGCCTGCACAGACCACATCCACGATTATTTCACCCTTTTTTAATTCGGATTGCATCTGACCTAAATTGTCACCCGTCTCTATTAGAGAGGGTTCGTTTCCGGGACCTGGCTGTATAAATATCAGAGTCCCTATCCTGTAGATGGCCTTTTCTTGCAGCTTATCTAAAAATCCATACAGATGAATCCTCGCTCCGGCGGTGACGTATGCGCCTATGACCTCATTGGTATGACGTAAGCTAGGCACTCGCTCGTCTGCGGAATACTGCCAAGATATCCAGACTACGTCATCGCTGGCAAACAACATGTTTTGCACTTCGGCACCTGGCGTTACTAGGAATCTGTACAGTTCTCCAGGCTCCGAGATTAACTTCGTCTGCGTCCTGTTACTTCTCTCCGTCAATTTTCCCCACATCGAGTTGAGACATAGTTTGGCTAGACCTCGCTTTGCAGCGTTATAACTGATGGAGTCTGTCTAGCCGGATGCCTTCGTCCTGATAGAATCGGTCAATGTATTGGACCTCGTCGTCCTCGGTTCGAACTCAGCTCGGGTAACCGCTAGCCTCCTGTTTTAATTTAACAAAAGTGTCGGTGTATTCGGCAGAGGCCGCCATTACCCGTTTTGGGATCGTACCGCGTGACTGTATATTCGTAGACTTCCAGAATTTCCAAAATTTTATAGCCTTTGGCGACAGCCAATCGCACCTCGCCTATGACCCACGTGGCTTCCAGACATCTCTCGACATCGCTGAGATGTCGACATTCGCTCTTAGCATTGTGTTCTGGGACACATGTTCGGCACAGGCAGAATAACAGATTCTTGTCACATCTGTACGGTAGGACAGGGTGGTAGAGGTCCTTGGGTGGCACGATCTTGCATTTCATCAGCCCTTCCATCTTTAGACAGGCTTCTATGTCTGCGCACGTGTCCCCTACGTGAATGATCGGGTGACCTATGGGGAATTTGAAATATTTCCAAATGTACGGGTAGATTCTCATTATATCACAGTACTGTACAGGCTCCGCGTCCTCTTTGATTTTATAGTGAAAACGCATGGCCTCGGTACGACCCCCATACAGAACGTCACGAGTGTTCATCGGCACGTGTCTATGGGATGCGCGCGCAGATCGTCGGCTCCTTCAAATCCGCATTCCCACACTACTTTGACATTATAGTCGGCACTCTTTAACTGCTCGATCCGAGCCAGCGTCTGTTCGAATCGTTCGGCCAGCGTCTCTCCGCTCGCCATCGTCTTCACGTCTCGGAAGGGCTGACACTTGCAACCGTGATAGTAACATCCCAGGAATTCGTATATTGTTCGCGTCTCGGCGCAGTAACCGTCCACGCTGTAATGAGGCAATTCCGGAGGCCTATATTCGCGCCCGTTTCTCGCGTGCTGTATGTGGCATCCGTCTGTTCGTTCCCTATGCAAGAGCCACATCAGCGCTTTCTTGCTGTACCACCGATTGGCTCTATAACTTCCGGGAGGAATTAATCCTATCGTTTCGGCTTTCAAAAATTTCTTACGCAACACCTTGTTGCACGCAGACGCGAGTGTCAGTGCCTCGAGAAAAACCTTGACATTTCCTATTTCTAGGAATTCTCGTCTACACACGCCTGACGCAGTACGGTGACATCTTGGCAGTATTGTTCTAACACGTGCCGGTTGTCGAAGACCTTGATTTTCTGCTCATTATACCACGCCATAAATTCCCTCTCCGCCTCCGACATCTCGTCAGCACCGTAATACTCGATGGCGGGTATCGGCCCTACATAGTCTAGATGTGCCTTCGTGTTAAATGGGGATACCACGACTTAGACGACGCCAACCCAAATGCTTCGGTCAACTTGCGCAAAGGCATGGGCATGTAGGAAACCGAATCCAGAAATTGAATATGGTGGATCTTCATACTATCTTTAGACCGTTTAATATCAATTCGGGGGTCCATTTGAGTGATATAGCTCTATTCAATATGAATTGCAAATCGAAGGCTTTGGCATTGTGTGCTATCGCGACGACCTTCTTACACCAAGGGCGCGGTTCACATAGGTACGATAGCAAATCGCCTACGGGGTCTTCAAAGAACGAATGCCGCCTCTTACCGCAGCGCGCGCAATCCTGCTCATAGTCGTCTTGAATCTCGCCGGCTGTACAGAATTGCTGAAGGCAAACGAGGATCGGGACGTGCAGTTTTGTAGTTTCGCTAATTTTCGTGTCCTGCGAGGTCTCGAAATCATAGAATACGAATAAAACGTTATCGGCGCTGGGCACTTCGTCCTTTAGAGGCTGCATATAGCAAAGATGATTTATTTCCATGTTCTTCTTACAATTCGCGCAGAACGGTTTGAAACATTCGTGATTCTTCGTCGTCGTCGTCACGCACACGTTACACACGGCGCAATTTCGCACCTTTTCCCAGACTGTCTTATTGCCCAGCTTGTTTGTCTTATGTTTTTCGAAACATGAGCGACTTCTAAAGTTTCTGTTGCATGACTCACACGGGACTCGGTCTTCAGAGTACATACACGGAGAAACCGACTTGCAGTCGCTACACGTCTCTCCGCACTTATGCGTCACGCCACGTCTACACCCTCTACAAACATTTTCTCGCCGTCGCACCCGTAAGACTGTTTATCACGTGGTAATGTCTCTTTACGTCGTCATACAGCAGGTTAATTCTTTTTTTCGGATTCTACCTGTCCGTCGAAATATATGTCCGCACAATTCAATCCTCCGAAAACGACGATCCTATACTCTTTGAAATGTTCTTGGAATCTCATCAGCTCGGGTACTCCCCATCGGCTGACAAGTCTATACCTGTCGTCTCGAGTAGACTATCGACTATGGGGCTTGTCTTATATCCGCGACGGTACGAATTGTAATTTGGATCGCCGTCTTTTGCTTTTGCTATGACCAGGGCATGAGCCAAGCAGTTCTTTTTCGCTTTGACTTCTACGATACTTCATTTCAAATGAACCATAGTCTCGAGCGGCCTACCCTTTGTCGCGATTCCGTCACCTCCATGGCCGATTGGCATCTTTACAGAATGGACGGTCATGACTAATTTATCTAGAGCATTAAACCTAGCATTCGACTGGGCGACCTTCTCGAACACCGACCAGATCACATCTCTATTTATCTGGTCCTTTCTTCTGAAGCTGATTCCTATAGCTCTGTCCTTCACATTAACTTCATTGCTAATTGTAATTCCTATCATATCGCTATCCTCGAGATCTCGTAACGCGCACTCGAACAATTCTGTCACTGTCTAGGAAATGGGGTTCGGATCCTCGTCCTCTCCCACAGGTGGAAGTAAGAGACGCACGGTAAGCTGCGTTCCCTGGGCATTGAAACGCCTGTACAGCCTGGTCTGTTCCTCGATCGTGAATCTCTGAGGAGTCTCAACTTCGTCTTGCGCCATATTCACTCTGAAATCTGCGCGCGAATGATAGGATCAGATCGCGTTTCACCCACACATACACACTATACTATGATTAAGAAATATATTACTAACCTGTATAAGAGCACGGAGAGATGTCTATGAAGATATCGGCTTCCTCGATCTCTATATATAGTCGCAACACTTGTATCTTTATTGCACGTAATTCATATACGGTTGTCAGCAATACGTGTCCTTAGCGCTCTAACGCATATACTAAAAAAGTTATCATGTGACCGTCTCTTGTTCCGTCCGTGGTCCCCGTCAAGCTATAAAAGGCCTTGCAGAGTACTGCAACGCGCAGGCCGCAGTTGAGAGTGAAGAGAGACATTAAGACTTCCTGCAAAGAGCGAGGAAAAAACAAGATTCTTTCGAGGTAAGCATTTTCTTTACTACGGTCTCCTACCAGCTGCCGCTCGCGCGCGCGCGCGCACGGTTATTTGGAGCTTACGCGGGGTGTTTTCGATTTTTCAGATGGATCTAACCACAAAATTTAAGATGGTCACGTCCTGTCAACAGACTAAGATCACTTCTTTGAAGATTGGCATGCCGTATCCTATCGAGCGAGCGGAGGGTTCAGACCAAATATGGCGAGGCGATATTAATGACTCTACGAGCAGAATCCCAACACACATTTGTGTTTTTACGGAGAAGTTACGGGACTCTATTCAGTGATGACGATCTGTCTGCCATCAATGATAAAACAATTTCACTAAGCCTTAAATACCTAGGCACCAACACCACTTCAAATTGTCACAACTTGGAGCTAGAATAGATATTCTTATATCCCTTTTTAGATGGAGCCTTCACCGGCGTATAATACGAAGTTGGCCAACCTATAGAAACTTTAGAGGTGGCCCAACATTTAGTGTCTCTCGGCATGTACCAGCCCACCGACACGCTAATCGAGGGCTATCCCTATGGAGTAGTATTTGTCGACCGCTGGTTTCATGACATCTTTGTGGTATTGAAACCGACTTTCATCGATGAATTTAGAATAATTCTATTACCCCAAAGATGTCATGAATCTGTCAGGTTATTAATTATACTCCAATCTAACAATGTAAATTACTTTTACATAGAGTATAAAGGTGCTACGGATGATGATGGGGAACTCATTTTCCGGGCATATGGCGACGGGTTTGACATGTATATATAACGAGCACCCGTCGTCGCCCAATGTGTGTGTGTGTGTGTATATAAGACAAAAAGAAAATAAAACTATGGAATGGTATATCTATATTATTTCTCTCTCTCTGAGGCAATGCAATTTTTTATTTCAGGTAATCATGCTAATAAACGGCCAACCATTTAGTCTCCACCGAACGTTACGACAACTTAAGACGCTTGCGCGCATCTGCCGGCAACTGCCCTCTGCTCCCCGAATTCCGCCCTGTACGATTTCCGCACGATACATACATATGGCGATTCCTGTACCACTGTTTCTTCTGTCAAGATATACGCTTTCTCGCGGGAAATTTCGTACTCTACATGGCGGGTGTTTTCGACACGTATAATGCAGCATCTATATTTATAGCCATGACAGACTCCCCCTTGTTGCGACGCATCTTTCAACAGGATCACGACCCTCTGGACACTTTTCATGTCCACGAATTCCTCTTTGAATTTTTGGGCACGGACGTCGATGAAGATTTCTACTACGATATCTCGTGCGGCGAATTTAAGATGTCCTTTGCTTTTTGCGGAATTGACACCACAGATAATTGCGACCCCAATTCTAATCTCGATGTACACTTTACCTGGCTAAATTACGAACGTTTCACTTTTGCCAAATACTGTCTGACCTTTGTTCGCCGCGGCTATCCAGAGCTACCGCAACTGGTATGTTTAAAACACTACAGGGTGGAAACCGACGGGTGGAAAAACGCCATACATTGCGACGCGTGTCACCAACTTTCAAAACAGATTACGTCCCATGACCGGATGTCAGCGTCCCAACGACTGTAACTGTACTATCTGCAGGCGTCAGCCTCCCTCCCTACTCGCTTCAGCATCCAATACTCTTTCAGATGGTATTCGAGCTCGATCGGTTCGCACTCACAATCGAGACCACATACGGTCAGTATATTGAAGCGATCCGTTCGCGTCGAGTACGCATTCGGCAACTGCTCCCTCCAAACTTTCCCAACATACGCCTATATTTCCGATGCAAAACCTTCTCCCACAAAACACATCGTCATTGTCCCGGTCCCGACATCTACTGGGACGTAAAAATGAAGCGGACGTTCCGATCGGAGGCTGATGCTATCCGATCTTGTGCTGTTAAAAGATTTATTCTGGTGTAAATACTGTAGAAAGGGTCTCTTCTTCCCTAAGGTCTGTCCACATCCCAACTTATTTTAGAGTTGCCGGCAGATGCGTTTGCACATTTTAGCGTCTTTCTTACAGCATGTCGGAAGCAACCGCCCACGCGAGTATAAGTCAAGGCGACCCTAGCTCGTTGGCATGTCGTACACTTTCGACACATCGCCTCTCCATCGTGGACAGACTGGACGGAGTCTACAAATACTCGTCCATCAGCATTTCGGCTACCGCCTGCATCTAAAATGGAGTGGCAGCAGCAACAGCGAGGACTCGTCCAGGTTTATGGAAAGACGATTCAGCAGGTGGGACGAGGCTGAATCGTTCTCTACAGAAGTATGTAGCCTAGGCTTCGAAGGACTGTGTGCTTGTGTGTATTGGGAACATAACTCGTCCCATCACGCAAAAGCTCCTAGATGTCGCCGAAAGCCTTTCTATCCTTCACAAAAGTATCAACTACTACCAAAGTGGGAGTTAAAATCAATGGAGGATACGGCGGTCACAACTCTCTGCGGGTGTGATGACATCCTCATCTCCACACCCATTAGAATGGAAATAGTAAAATACATAACGACCATTCTTTATACTTTACAGATGGCCGATTTGAACTTATTCAACGCTGCCGAACGTGTAGGCGTCGACACTCTGATGAAGGGTGTGCCCTACCGCATTATGTTCGCCCAAAAATGTCAAACGCCTCAAGGCGTACGATTAATATTAAAACTTAGGGCACACCCTCGCAACATTTTTGTCAAGATGCCAAACTACAGTGCAGGTGTACTCGAAATGTCAGATAGGATTAATAAACTTTTTGTCAATTTTCATATTGAGGCAGGCAGCACACCGGTGATCCCATCTTTCAACTACGCAACGCAAACCTGCCCACGCCCACATATTCAGAAATGCAGGTAGCGGGGGCTGTCGGGAATTAATGTCACACACGTTTCTGTATAATAAAAAACATTTTTGTTTGCATAATTTATTATTTACGCTTCCTGTCACGTTCCCATACGCACTACGTGCCGATCTCACCATGTCGGCCATTACTACCACGTCGCTCCACCCACCTCCCACTCCTCCCATGCCCTAGCTAACACCTGACTCAGTGGCACGAGTACGTCAGTACCAGTCACACCAACGAAGGCAACAGAAGCAGCAGCAGCAATCTTTCATCTACCAAACTCTACGGTGGCATACCTTTACCAATCTATACGGACGCATCACGTCACTCCTCACATATTATTAAAACATCCTCTACCATGTCCCTATACCCAAGATGGCCGTAACTTTACCCGCCATCTTCTTTTACCAATCCACACGTCCGCACATATATATTATTAAAAACCATCTAATAATATGTATGTCCAGACGTATTTTAATAATATATACATGCCACCGTACAGATTTGTAGATTTAAAATTGCGGATGCTTTTTAATATACATGCGATATTATTAAAAAGCATCGTACCGTCGTGTAGATCGGTATAATTTGAGATGTATTTTAATAATATACATGTGCCACCGTACACATCGATACATTCAAAATGCCCCATGCTTTTTAATATGAACCCGATATTATTAAAAAAGCATCTCCAATCCACACGGCGGCACATATATATTAAAACAGATCCTTTTTAATAATATACACATTATTAAAAAGCATCTCCAATCATACCAATCCACATGGCCGCACATATTACAATTCCACATCCTTTTTAATAATATATACCAAACTATACGGCGTCATCTTAAATAAAAAGGATACCCAACCTATAGTCCGCACACCATCACATCCCCGCATCCATGCCGATCACCCATCCAGGGGAAGCAACACAGACGGAGCATGACCTCCAATGTCACCCCTACACCAATGAAGCTAAAGAACAAGTACCACCAGGAGCGACGCAAGCCGACCATATATTACTAACGTACTTATTTTTCAGCTGAACCATTAATATCTAATAAATTATACAGTGCAAATGGGTATGAACAGAAAAATGCAATATCAGAGTGAACAAATCACCAAAACTTCCCAAATTAAATTAACTGTCCATGATAAAACCTTCTTTCACCTGTTTTCTCTATGAAGCTGAAAAGTACAGAATTAACCTGCACTGTTTTGTTCAACAAGGCAACACATTGCATACCAACTAAAAGGTCAGCCATAACACATGACAGTTTATGAAATGAAATAACATTTTAAAGCATAGTGGAAAATTTTTATTCACACTAACAGATACACTCCAGGGCTAATAAAATTAATGTTAATTATGACAATTTGTAGGTGACCACCGTGTTGTTCAGTACACTCCTGCAGTCATAATATAAAGGCTGTCATAACACATTGTGGCATTTCCTTAGAGATCCTTTTAATACACTCCTGAATTCATTGCTTTAATTCATCACCTACTGGAAGGACATGTTCTGTATACCTTACTTTAGATATAGCCCAAAAGTAGTAGTCTGGTATTGCAAGATTAGGCAAGCAGGCAGACAAGGTGCTCACAAACACCTGGAGGCATTTGGAATTATAAAAACAGCTTGCTACTAATCAGCACTTCCATACTGACTGTCATCATGCTTGATGATGTCAGGAATTAATGCTTATGCAGCACAAAATTTCCATGCAAGTTCTTAGAAAAATGTTTCCAGGCAGATTCATTTCTCATATTGCAGATATCACCTGACCCACACACTCATCTGATCTTGCAGTATCATACTGCTACCTTTGGGGCTATGTCAAAAGCAAGGTAAATGAAACATGTCCTGCCAAACTGTGTGACTTAAAACTGCAAATTTGTGAGTATATTCAAGGGATCCCTAAGGAAATGCTACAATATATATTATGACCTCTCCATCATGAAAATGTGGTGGTCAACTACAAAGTGTCATTTTCAAACATAAATGATTAATATAAATTCTCATGGACACGGTGCTTATAAATGTTTTTCACATTGCCTTAAAATGTTATTTCCAAAACCACCTGATGCTTCTGGGCCATCCTGTATCAAAATGTAAAAACATAATGGGCAATATAAATGTAGGAAATGCTCAATTCCATGGAATTTAATAAGATTAATGACTTTCAACAATCTGTTACCCATACACATTCTGAAAAAAATATTTATATAAACCCACATTTGGCATATCTAGACATGGGAAACAAACCCACAAGACCGTCAAATGACCTACCCTGAAACTGAACTCAGTACTGGTCACTTACAAGATCATGTTGGTAGTGCTGCTGTATGCCCTCACCCAAGAAGAAACAAGCAGATACTAAATTCCAGGCATTGATGTGCAAAGTTGGCTTGTGCATACATCCATGTGTTCATATACCATACAAAGGTAAACATATAATCAGAATCCCACCACAACAAAGACAGAAAAACATTACCACAAATGTGAATGCTATACACTTTGATTTTTACGCATATATTTTTTTATTCTTCAGAATGTATAACTTTCTTGGAGACCGTTCCAGTACTAGTAAAATAAAAACATTACAGAATGTGGCAAAGTATTTCTTAAAATACTTGTTACTACACAGCACTAATTCCATTTCACACAATTTTCCTCATTACTGCCACCATTACCAGCTAAAACCCTAAATTTTCACTCGACAAAGGCTAAAACAGGACACGTTTGATTGTTACCTGATAGTCATAATCTATTCATGTCATTAGATATTTCATATAAATTAGATATAAATTAAATAAAACCATTTAATTTATATCTGGATGAAGTTACTAGGACTTGGTTAACAAAACTAAAAACTAGTAAATATTTTAAAGAGTTAATTTTTAACACACTATTATTTGCAGATGACCAATTTATTATTTCTGACACAGAAGACAATTTCCAACAGGCAGTTTATTTGTTACATAGAAAATCCAAAGAGTATAATTTGGAAATTGCCACACAAAAGACAAGGGTATTTGGTTTTGTTGGGACAGACCACCTAAGAACAAAAATTATTACAAATGATGAAACACTAGAACAAGTTAGCCAGTTTACTTATTTAGGCTGCAGTATATCTTACCAATTTTCCAATGATGTGGAATTTAAATTAGCAAAATTTTTACAATTAATTGGTACCACCAAGAGAACTATCTTTAGGAAAGTGAGAACGGAAACTATTTTGAAAGGATACAACACTCTAGTTTTGCCTACATTTTTATATGGGTCAGAAAATTGGACTCTGACAGCCTTACAGAGACGAAGAATTGAAGCAGCAGAAACGAAATGAACTTCTGGCAGGCTACACCCTTTATGACCACAAAACAAACGACTCCGTACACCGTGAACTACAGACTGAATGCATACTAGGCAAGATAGATGAATACAGACGGAACTGGCTCTTACACTTGCAAAGAATGCCACCAAACCGAATCCCTTTGAAATCATATCACTACAGACCACAAGGAAGGAGAACAATTGGAAGACCGAAGAAACGTTGGCGAGAGCAGTTGTAATTCTGGAGACGGAACAGATCAACGGTTCCAATCCTTCATGTTTATGATGATGAAATATTTCATAACTACAGCAGATGACATCATGACAAAGCAACTGACATTTTGTAAATATACATATTAATACCTTCTGAATCATGCATCAACTTCCTCCAGACAAAACTGGAGTAATTCCAAAAACTCTGTAAAGCATGTATTTTTATTCCTGCACTTGCTTTAACCTAAGTAAGGCACACACTGTATTATTGAAACATTCACAATAATGCAAAAATGGTAAAAAATGAACTGTGTCAATAGGTTATACTGCTGTATGCCTTAACTTATTTCTACAGAAAGTCTTTTTGCAGTCAGCGCTGACTAGCCTTACAGAAGTGTTTACCAGTCTGGTAGTTCCCTGCTACACTTCTACGATGAATGCAAATCGGTTTTCTCCACTTTCTAACCTAGAAAGTGGTGAGTATGTACCTACACAAAGGATCCACAATACTACGAACATTCAAACAAAAGGTAATAAAATTCCAACAATAGTTAATGGAATTTGTGTCTCCCCCAGTGAACTACCATGTACAACATTTAAGCAAGAAGAAACTACACACATAAACTCCCATCAAACAAAGATGAAGAAAACACAGTTTGTGAAAAGTGTAGATAAAGTAAAACATAAGGTAATATTAATTAATGATAGTCATGCAAGAAACCGTGCGCACTTATTGCAAGATAACCGTAGTACAGATTTGAAAGTTTCAAGTTTTGTGAAACCAGGTGCACATATGAATGAAGTAATAAACACTGTAAGGGAAGAATTAAAAACATTGAAAAGTGATGATCTCGTAGTGGTATGGGGAGGGGCAAATGATATAAGAAAGAACAATATGAAGGAAGCTTTGAATTCTGTCTCCAAGTTTGTGAATGAAAACAAAGAACTAAACGTTGTGTTAACTCCCCACACAGATATGATATGTTACCTGAGTCATGTGTGAATCAGGAAGTGACAAATTTTAACATGCAAATAAGGAAAATAATGGAACTTCAGTCAAAAGTGAAAATAATATAATTAAACTTAGATAGGAACTGTTTTACTACCCATGGGTTACACTTGAATACTAAGGGTAAAAAATTAGTCTCCCAAGACTTAGCTCTGCTTGCTCAACAGTTATTCAATGAGAAGCAAACACTCTCCACCATCTCCATTCCAAGGAAAGAACCACCTGTGACTAGCTCTCATTCTGAATCTCAAGACGTAAAAATAAATTATGAAACACATAAATAGGCTTTTTCTTCTCATCACTGAAGAAACTGCCCAGCAAGGAGAAATCCAGATTTTTTATGGACATGAACGACAGATTCCCAGAGACCTCTAATCAAATTATATTAAACAATAACTCTTTTAAAATATACCATCAAAATGTTAGAAGCTTAAGAAAAAAGTCACACGAACTGCTTAGCCATCTGTATCCTGTACTACCTCATGTTATGTGCCTAACTTAACATCATTTAAATATACTAGAAAAAACTTATGTTAACATAGAAGGCTACTCTATTGGTGCTCAGTTTTGTAAGGTATTATATGAAAAAGGAGGTGTAATTATTTATGTACACAATAGTTTACAATATACGAATATTGACCTTAGCGAATATTGTAAAGAAAAAGATATCGGAATCTTTGCAGTCAAACTAGTTATAAATTCCTTAAATATGTTTATAATAGCAATATATAGAGCCCCTACAGGCAACTTTAATTATTTTTTTACAAAAGTTAGACAACATTCTTCAATCTTTCTCTATTCCTGCCTCTCATACCATTGTTTGTGGTGACCTAAATATCAATTACCTAGTCGAAAATGAACAGAAGAAGCAACTGGATAATTTATTGCTCATGTATAATCTAATAAGCTTTGTTAATTTCCCAACAAGAATTAATAATGATGATGATGATAATGATGATGATGATGAATTAATAACACCTCAGCTTCTGCTTTAGATAATTTTTTTATTTATGTGTCTCATTATGAAGACTTTTCAGTAATCCCATTCTGGAATGATTTGTCTGATCATGATGCTCAAATATTAACAATAAATATTCCTGTCCAGAAGCAATCTGTCAGATCAAAACTTATAAGGAAAATGAATAAGTACACAATCCTTGATTTTATTTTTAAATTAAGTAATGAATCCTGGGATGGTGTCTTCAATAACAATGATGTAAATCTAATGTTCAATTCTTTTCTAAACACTTATTTAAAAATCTTTTATTTCAGTTTTCCCCTCATAAGATCTAAAAGTAGAAATTATAGCAATAACTGGATAACTTTAGGAATTAAAATTTCATGCAAACAAAAAAGAGAACTATTTCTATTAACTAGAAATATTAATAATTCCGCCCTGAAACCGCATTATAAAGCATATTGTAAAATCTTGGTAAAGGTTATTAAAGAGGCAAAGAGAATGACTATGAATAAAAGAATTTTAAAATCAAACAACAAAACCAAAACCACTTCGAATATAATTAGTGAACTGTTAGGCAAACAGCACCATACACAGGAGACACAGAAGCTTACTACTGAAGGTACACACTTAACTATCCAGCAGGATATTGCGAATGCATTCAATAACTATTTCTCAACCATAACAGACAAAACGAATAGTGATAGCCAAGAAAATATGAGACATGGTAATCCTCATACTTATTGTTACTTTGATCATAGTGCTGGGGATTCTTATCCCCTCATGGTCTTTAAAACCTTTTCCACTCAAGAGATAACATCTATAATTAAATCAATCAAAACTAAAAATTCATCCAGCTATGATGAAATTAGTACTAAACTGTTAAAAATTAGTGCCAACAATATTTGCTCTCCATTAACTTACATTTGCAATAAATCTGTGTCTACTGGAATTTTTCCTGAGCGATTAAAGTATTCAATTATAAAACCATTATATAAGAAAGGAGACAAAACAGACCCAGCCAACTATGAACCAATATAAATGCTAACTTCATTTTCTAAAGTTTTAGAAAAAGCCTTGTATAATAGATTAAATTAATATTTAAATAACAATAATATATTAAACTCACAACAGTTTGGATTTAGAAAGAACTTAGCAACAGAAGATGCTATATTTAGATTAACACATGAAATTTTGAATGCTCTAAATAGCAAAATAATGGTGGGCAGTATTTTTTTTTTACTTGACAGAAGCCTTTGACTCAGTTAACCATTTGCTACTGATACAAAAACTTCCCCACTATGGCATAACTGGCAAGTCTAAGTTATTATTAGAATCCTATCAAACAAACAGATTTCAAAGAGTTCAACTAGACAGTTCCACCTTAAATTTAAAGACTACTTCGACGTAAAATATGGTAAAACATGGTGTCCCACGGGGATCGGTTTTGGGCCCTCTCTTATTCCTTCTTTACATTAATGACTTACCAAACGCTATAATACAAAATGCTACTCCAATACTGTTTGCCGATGACACAAGCATAATAATTAGTGGACGAGATCCACATAAACTTCAGGATGATCTCAAGGCAACCTTCCGTCAAATATCTGAATGGTTTCAACTAAACTCACTGTCCCTAAACATTAGTAAAACTCGTTTTATTCAGTTCTTTAGTAAGAGAATGACTCAGATATAAACATTACTTATGAAAATAATTACATATCCAGAGTGAATGACTTAAACTTCTTGGGTCTAAACATTAACAACACTCTATCTTGGAAAACACACATAGAAAAAACTTTACCTAAATTAAGTTCTGCATGTTTTGCCATGCAGGCAGTAGCACAGTTTATGTCTCCACAGATGTTGAAAGCAATTTATTACTCATATTTCCACTCTATAATCTCATACAGTGTAATTTTTTGGGGTCACACAGTGCCCAGTGCAAGAGTTTTTAGATTACAAAAGAGAATAATAAGAATTATGATGGGGAGTAAGAGTAAAGACTCATGTAGAAAATTGTTTACTAGCCTTAAAATTCTCCCACTCCCTTCTCTCTATATTTTTCCCTTCCTCAGATTTGTTATAAAAAATAAGGATCTTTTCTCCACAAATAATGAGACTCACAATTATGGTACTTGACAACACCTGGACTTTCATTACCCTTCGGCTAATTTAAAGAAGTTTCAGACTGGGGTGCACTATATGAGTGTAAAGATATACAATAGTCTTCCTACTTATATAAAAAATGAGATTAATAACACAAAAAAATTTGAATCTCTCCTGAAGAAATTTTTACTTGAGAACTCATTTTATTCATTGGAAGAATTTTACAATTTCGCATAAGGATTCATTTCAATTCTTTATTTTTATTGATCACTTTTAACACTAATAAATGATATATATTCCTGATTGTAATGATTTGATTATGTAATTGATATTTTGTTATGTAATCATTGTATTATAATTGTATTCTGTCATTTGACATCTGTAATTTAACAGATACATTGTACAGCATTTTATGACTATTTCCACATCCTTAGGTTGTACCTGTAAATGGATGAAATGGAAAATAAAGGAATGAATGAATGAGAACAGAGCAAGACACTCAGATGTAAGTATTTCATGTGGATGTTTCACCACTGTGTCTGAAATCTAGGAAAATATTAAAAGAAACAAACTCAGAAAATTAAGATACATATGCTGTCACTAAACTTACAGCAGTGTACTTCTTCTCAAAACACACAGCCCATGAAACAATGTACTGTCCCACTGTGACCAATACAAACATAATAACTGACATTTCTGCCAGTCCCATCTTCTGGACACGGCGATAATAGTATACAGCTTGTCGCCAGTCTGGCAGACCATTTTTAAGCACATCATCATAGTGCATATGTCTTTTTGCATCCCTTAGCACATCATACACTCCCACCAGCTACAAGAACAATACACATAAAATTCACATAATCAAAACATGATGACACATACAGCATGGACTCAGTTTAATAATATCTTTTTATAATGATTCCTCTTCAAAACAACATGTTACACTCCAATCTCCCACAACAGAAGAAATCATAAGTACCTGTCTGAATTTAATTTCAGCATCAGGAGCATCACTTTTGTCAGGGTGCAACACAAGAGACAAACGACGAAATGCCTTTTTAATGTCAGATGCATCAGCATTCTAAAACAGAAAGACAAATGGATACATATTATTTCACGATATGTATTCATCTTTTCGTTTACTTAAGGATGTTTCAAATATGTCATACTACACAGCATCAAGGTAAGATGAGTATTTAACAATGGATGAAAATGACATAGCTGCAGCCTAATCTGGAGGAAAATTGGGGCATTTGCCTGGAGAAAGACGAAAACCACGGACAGTCTTAGCCTAGCCGGTATCTGAGACGAGATTTAAACCCAGGTCCTTCAGAGTACATGGCAGGACCGCGAGGTTCGGTATCTATAACTGAAATGTGAAGGTGCTTCAATAACGGACTACATTTATAACTGGCTAGAATGCCATGACTTCTGTTTGTCATGTATGGTTATCCTCAAACTACGGTAGGATTCTGACCTAAACTAAGTTACACATTTACCTCAGATACACCCAAAAGCGTGTAAAAGTTTGTGTTAACTTCTTCGACCA
>Ga0268261_10000695_pt1 | contig 21775 bp, 14 predicted proteins | sample TergutNc150P1_FD_190353 | JGI IMG/M metagenome (GOLD analysis project Ga0268261, IMG submission 190353) | Nasutitermes corniger P1 segment gut microbial community from laboratory colony in Florida, USA - Nc150 P1 (SPAdes) (version 2) | ecosystem: Host-associated > Arthropoda: Insects >...
ATCATTTCTTATCATTGCCAACTGTTTCAGCCACTACATTTTGTGCCATGGGTTGAACTCACACTGGCATCATTTAATTGCGTATATATGCACAGGTGCGTGTATGTATGTGTGTTACAGACACAAGGGAAGGCATCAAGCTGCTGCACCAGTTTTGTTCGTGGTCTGGCTTTCCCTGCTGACATCTCAAAATCTTGTATTTTGTGTCCCATCTTTAAGTAGAGTTGTGTTGTTCATGTAATAAAAAGTTTAGTTTTAGTGTCTTTGGTTTGCTGAATAAAAATAATGTTCTTCATGAATGAGTATGCAATAGATGTCTGCCTCTAAAAAGTGTAAAATAAAATTTCTGGGGTGCACACCCTAATGATATGTGCTGTGCTCACATGTGGCTGCAACCATCACATCAACTATGCTGGCAGATAAAAAGCACCATATTAAGAGTACTTTTGCATGCATCATGACCAAACTTCAGGCTTAGTCATTATGCAACATCACAAATTCAAATGATGAATCAGTACGCAGCATTTAGGATAGTGAAGGTGGAAGAGGATATGTGACTACAGACAGTGAAGTGATGCGCCTTGATGTTCAAGGTTGTCTTGATTTGTGGCCATGTGTGAAAATAATGGTGGCTGTATGTAATGGTTACACATACACCTTTATAATGTAATACTCAATCCAAAATCTCCATTTTCTTAGTTTTTCACACACACACCTACACCTAGCATCATCTGGTTTAGTCATGTGTTCTACAGCACTGAGACTTCTGAATTATTGAATTAGTATTTGACTATTGAGGCAGCCAAAGTATAGGCAAGACATAACTATATCAGTTTCCTAAAATGTGGTGGCTAAAACATTTGATTTCCAGTGCCATCATGAAAGAAATGATACTCAAAATTTTATAGTTCGCATGTACTGTATAGGCCATATTATTTATACTGTGTTGATGCAAAATTGCTGGTGCTGGTAATGTGGGATGTGCAAAATATGCAGGAATGGAACCAACAAATTTGCAAGTGGGTATCCTCATCGGATTTGAATGCGCTTTTCCACCCAGATGTGTTGTTGATGCCCTGGTTAGTTATATAAAGGGTCCGGCAGAAAAACCTGACCATTTTTAAGTTAAAATAAAATGAAAAGTATGCTGTCTTTTTATGCAAATTTATTACTAAAATTATCTTTAACTCAAAGCATTTTAATTACAAAATTCACTTCCTGAATATAGTGTCTGTGAGGTGGCGTCCCTTGTCAACACATTCCCCCAAGCAGTACTGGAAGTTTCCTGCATCACTCGTTGCAGCATGTTGGTAGAAATTGCTGCCACTTCTTCCCTGATGTTCTGTTTCATATCCACGGTTGTCCTTGGTTTCTTTTCGTACACATTGTTCTTGAGATATTTTCAGAGGAAGAAGTATTGCGACTAGGGACACTCATTCCGATGAATATTGAAGTGCCGACGAAATATCCTCTGAGTCAAGACAGAATTGTTGTTTTTGAAATACGTCTCCACAGCGAAAGCCCGATGCTCTATAGACAGTGCTCCGTGACAACTGAAATGCTTTGAGCCTCGCTAGTAGGGCGCTCAAGGACAAATTCCCCATGCCAATGGTTCCACTCACAACTGTATTGCAAAATCGTCAGGTATTTCTGCCAGACCCTATATATATGGTGACCTCAAATGTTGACTAAAGCACAAGGCTATGATATACGATATAAGATGTATTGTTTTAATAGTGATATTTATGATTTTTCTCATTAAATTGTGTTGACTTGTAATGTAAATTTTATTGTGGGCAGGGAAAAGCCCTATTGAAATTATTGTTAGCCTGGAAGGACTGAGGACAGATAATCCAGGGTGGGGTCTGACTTAAACACTGGGAAGTAATTGTTTATTTATTTCGTATAATCATTGTAGAGGGCATCCCATTGTGTTATTAAATTAAGAGACAACAAAATAGTTTCTCGTTTCACTCAACACAACAATATATTATTTTATTTTTACCTGATACCTACATGTTGGTCACCTGACTGTCATCAGGCCATCTTTACAAATCTTAGAAAGAGGTAACATGCAGTGTAAATAATGCAGTCATCAAGGTAAGAATGCAATAATATATTATTGTGTTGACTGAAACAAGAAACTGTTTTGTTGTCTCTTATTTTGTGTAAGCTGAAATGATGAGAAGTTCATGAATTGCTTATCCAGAGTTTGAATGTGAAATATTTTGTTCTCAAAGGTTGATATTCAACTTGTAGCTAGCCAAAGAGTTTGCTGCTGAACATGTAGGGAATGGAGAGTTGTGCTGGCAACACGAGACTTTTTATTATGGTATACAGGATTATTTAGTCTTGTCCTGGAAGTAGATATGATTGTGACATAGCTGGTAGGAGCTTGATTAGGCCATTGATATTGGGCAGTTAACCATCCATTGATCAGGGGTTTGAATTCCATCTACTGCCTAGGATGGAGTAATTTTAAATTTAAATTACCTCAAAATGTACCCATATAATATTGTACACAAAGGCCAATTTTAAATTGTTGATAGTGCTTGTAGACATACATATTGCAGTGACATACCATACTGTCTATACATATACTTATTCTTGTAATAAGAATTATCAAATGCAGATAGCCATGGCGATGTGGATGGCTGCCATCTTGATAACAGTGAAGTAAGATCATCTTATAGTACATATTTCTGTTTCTTTGACAAATGCAGCCTCCAAAGTTCACATTCTTTCTTTGTCTGTTTAACTTCCTCTTTGTTTTCTATCTATGCATAGTGCAAGCCTAAAATAGTACTTGTCAATACTCAGGGGTTTGTTGAATCTGGTTTACACAATGCCCATATTGGTACTTGAAATTTAGATACAGTTAGAAAACACGCCTTGAAGATGAGTGGCCTTATTAGTTGCTGTCGAGCAAGTATACGCATGCACAGACATGTTGAATAATTTTTAAGTCACTGTTTAATCACAGGAATTAGTGCAGACTGTCATAGAGTGTTAAGAATTTTAAATAAATGATCAGGTTTGAATTCACTGTTTTAAATGTGTTAATATTTCATGTGCCACTATGTTTATGTCTTTATGTAACATGGCAGTTAAATAGACCATTGTGGAGCATATTGGCATGGGGAAGTGGGGTTTGTTATGTGGAGAATGCCTGACAAGCAGATCCTTTTGCTAACTGGTGAACTAAGCCCAATTTGTTGGGCCTTGCATTTAATGCTACATGCATTACATACCTGTCATCAAGGCAGTCCAATTTTAGACATGGTGAAAAATCAGTGTCACCTGTGTCATGTACTATTTAACTCTTTAAACGCCGAATTAAATCCTCTCTGCCATTTGCTGGCATTATTAGGAGCTCACTGTATTCTCCACGTTAGCAGGATAAGGGTTAAATAGGTAAATCTTCTGGTACAAGATACTGTGTGTCTTGTTGGATAGGTATAGGTATTTCAGAGAAACATAATGCCTCAACCTCCAGGTTAAAAGTGGAGGGAGCAGGTTACATTCAAGAACACTTTCAAATACATTGCAGTGAGGACCTCACTGTGAGGTCTGTACTGTGCATGGTGATACTTTATGGATAAAAATGCCCCTGCGCTTATTTGATCTCAGCGTCATGAAATATATGTGACAGTGAAGTTGCAGTTAATCATCAGTAACCCAAAATTAATTGAAACAGTAAATTTAGCACCTGCATCATGAAGAGCAGTCTGTTGAAGCTGTTCAAGGGCAAAAATTATTGTTCATTGCGAAAATCATATAGAATGTAATAGTACATAGTGCTGCAAGATGCTTCAGTTGTATGCAAGTAATTTATTTCAACTTACTGCATTGGTATATATAAATATCACAGTTCTGTTTTGCTGATAAATGCAGCCATTATCGCAGAATACACACAAAGGTCATGTTTAGTTACTAATACACAACACTATTCACGGTTAAAGTATAATGCACATTTCAGTACTGTACAATGTTATATATTCTTAACCCTCGTAAGCATTGCCTGATGAGGGCTACGTTTATCAGCCTAACATCTTGGCATAAATTTGATACTCATCTACACCAATGCAATACGTTGGAAGAAATTATTATCGCTATATTGCTAACGGCACGTAAATACATAAGCATCAGCTAAGGCTTCAATTTGACGCCAGCGAATCGTACACCAACCAAAGTCGACTAAGACCTCCTCCTTATTTGAATTAATGTCATATTGACTGCTGTCTGTTGGCAGCCATGGTGGCTGCGTGACATGGTGTACCTAGTACGCTTTCAACCATGTTTGGTTGTTGTCTTTGCCACCACAGACCATCCGGTTTACCACAGCCACTAACGAGATACCGTGTTTTCCGTCTGCTGCTAAACTGCGGCCCAGGAATCTGAGTTCCTTCACTGCCGTGAATGGTCTATAGCCTGATCCATGGTCCATATAGCAGGTGCGTTCTCCGCTCAACTGCCACGGACTAATATCAACTCGTAAGAGTATAAGCTCCAATTTCGTGGACAGTGAGCTAGCCAACAGTGATCACAGGAAATACCATCCATGTGGCTGTAATCTTTATTTGACAGTTTCCCGCCAACCAATAATTGGAGTGATGCGTGTTTGAGGTTCTGAGTTTGCCTTTGAGAAGTTTATAAGTAAGGAAAAAGTTAGTGCAATGGAAGACATTGGTTGTGAGTTCGCTGTATTTAATTCTGTGATTTAGAATGGAGTGTATAGTATTTAGATATACAGTATTTAATAAAACGAAAGCTTAAGCCAGGAGAGGACAACCTCTCATACCCACACTCCTTTTAGTTTAATCATGTAAGGTTTATTATATAACAACACTGTAAACTCAACATAATATTCAACAAAATGTTATTTATTTTCCGTTTATGCGAATTCCATATTCAAGGCAAACCTTTCCAACATATCCAACCCTAACTTGATCTGATCAAATGCGGTGGAAGGCTAACACTTGTGTGAAGTATGGGGATCATTTTTAAAACGTTTTAGTTCAGTTTTCCTCTATGTTAGCGCCCGTATAAGTTGCAGAAAGGCACGTTGAAGGATTTATATGTGTGATGTGATGACGTACTGTTTTCTAAACTAGTAATGGCACAACCTTACGTTGACCATGTACACCATCCAGTGGCAGAGTTCTCGGAATTATTTTTCGTATTATACCCCATAAAACACGTTATTTGGGTAATTCAAAATGTGACCAATAATAAGATTTGTTGCAATGTAAAAATTATCCATATCGGAAAAGAATATAGGCGTCTGTGCTGTTATAATTGCAGACTTTATGTTAATGAATAGTGCAATTTCCTCGGAACATCTCATATCCCAAGAGGCGGAAATAACTGATTATGTGTTTGTAAAGATATATTATTTAAGTAAATGTAGTCAAAATTACAGCTAAGTTTCATTTTGGAATTTGTTGTTCCAGCACCATTGGCTCCAAGGGTAAAACGTCTGAGGATAGATAAAAAGGGCCGTTTAGCTGCCTTGGAAAAACTGAAAAATCTGAAGGGTAGCAAGCACAAGTATGAAGTGTCTGATATTGATAACGTGTATGAAGAAGTGGATGAAAGAGAATATACGAAGAAAGTCCTTGAGAGGCAGGATGAAGATTGGATTGTTGATGATGGTATGTAATTTATTTTCATGGTATGTTACTTATTATATTTCTCTGGTTTGATGATTACATGGTCCTTATTATATCTGTGTATTGAAGTATTTTAGTTCCATAATTATTTTATGCATGACATTTTTAATTAGTTATATTTTTTTCATTATGTTTCTTGTGCTACATAAGGATTATAATGAAGGATATTGCAGAGGAGTGTGGCATCATAAAAATTGTATTAAGATTGAAAGTACAGAACAGGTTGATGATGTGTTTCCACATGACAGATATTTTGCTTGTAAAATTACTAAATATTTGAAAAGGACACCAAAATGAATTACTCTGTGCATTTATCCAGTAATATTTACAGGCATGCTTCTGTGTGTGTGTGAAAAGAGTTTTTTTTTTTGCTGATGGACCTGTTCTAGAAGTTAAATGCAGGATTGGATTTTAAATTTTATATCACAGTTATATGAAAATACAGTCAAAAAGATATTTAAATATTTACTTCTTAATGACAAAATGATGGTTGGAACTTTACTGGAGATGGAAGCAAATGTGCATTTTTCTCATTTCACATGTTCATGAAACTGAGAGTGTTTGCAGAAAGTGTGAGGTACATATTTAAATTGGGTGTGTCATAATGTATTATGATAATTTTGAGTACATAAAAATATTTTAATCGTAACATTTGTATTTGAAAAGTCAGGAACTCTAACTGGTCAGATTATGCAAGAAAGTATTGAAGCATATTTGATTTTATGTTTGGCTGTTATGGATGCAGATTTTTTCAAAGTGCAAGACTAACATTAGAATTGTTTCAGTTATAACATTTACACAGACAGGTATTGATTATATTTGTGACACATTATATGAGAAAAGAGTGGAAACTTGTGTACCGCTTTAGAATATGGATATGTGTCACTTAACAACGGATAAATTCTGAGAAATATGTTGTTAGGGGATTTCATTGTTGTGCGAATGTCATAGAGTGTATGTACACAAACCTGGTTAATATGGCCTACTACACACCTAGTCTGTATATAGGTTATTGCTCCTAGGCTACAAACCTGTACAGCATGTTACTGTACTGAATACTCTATACAATTGTAACACAGTGGTAAGTATTACAATATTATAATATAATGTTATAGTAGTATATTATAATACCCTAATCTTATGGGACCACTGTCATATATGCGGTCTGTTGTTGATCGCAGCGTTGTTATGCGGTGCATACCTGTAGTATGTTCACCTTTCTTATAATGTGGTGAGACTGAGGTTAGTGACTATAGCTCCGCTGGGTTAATTACTCCACTGCACACAACATATGTTGCGGAAAAATGTCTAATTCATGCAAAGGATACACAGTATTTCTTTCAGTGCAGGGAAAGGTTTGGTTTAGTTTAGTTTAATTTAGTTTAGTCTCATTCGGTTCAACTATTCAATCCATTTAGTCACATGTGTGTCACTGAACATGTCAAAGTGAGTACAATTTGATTCAAACTCAAATATGTCAACATAAAAAATGATAGAATATGATATGATGTAATGTAATATGATCTGATGTAATGTAATGTAATATCAATAGTAACTCAAACGGATAGGTGTGACAATTTATCGAATTCACATACTTATACAATCTACATCCAATCAGTATGGCATAAATTCATGCACTGAATAAAATGCATGTTGTAATAGGAGTATCTCAGTTCTCTTTAAAAAGCCTTAATCTTGTCCAATATTTTATTGATCTGACACCTTGTTGTAGAGTCTAATATCCATATTCACCATACTTTTCTTAAAGAGATCCATTTTGCAAAGTTGAACATGTAGATTCAATTTTTTTTGTGTGTTGTAGTTATGGTAATGTACATTTTGCTCAAATGCATCCTTGTACTTTTTAAAAAAAATTGCTGGGTGGCAAACATAGGAATGCTGTGGCAATGTTAGCACTGCATTTATAGTTCATGCACCGATTCTTTTGTATCACATAAAGTGTCTCAGCGCTAGTTGCATTGACACAGTATTTGATTACCATTACAGAGGGTTCAGATGATACAAAAATTTCCCATCACATCTATACTTCACACAATAGCTCATTCATATCGTAGAAAGGTAGTGCTTGATGTCTGCTGTAGTTCATTTTACATCATATTCCATTGCTTTTACACATGTGTAAATAGGCCCACTCATATATATTAGTTTCTTCAGATCACAGGAATGTTTGAGTTTGGTGTTATGAGACAGTATTTCATTACTGTTAACACAGTGTTTGACTTGGAAAAATGCGCACTACGTGTTACACATCATAGTGTTATGTTATTAGGATCATCCAAATTTTTGTTTCATTGTTCGCTTCTGTGGTCTAGTAGTTAGTATTTCTGCTTCTGGTTTGAGTCCACATGGTTCCAGTCATTTCAGTTTTGTTTAAACTTATATGGTTAATAAGACAGTGATATGTTTTGTGGCACATGTAATGTGGGGTTGTTGCTGGGGTGGTGGGAAGATATGTCTGGGAAGAGATTATTTTATCTGTTTTGTATTATGTGCTACACTGGGTATGGTCGCTTAGTCACCAGTGTAGTTTAGTCATTTCCATGGTGACCACACTGTTCATCAAAAGATCCAAAATTTGTTGGATACTGACTTTGGTTTATGAGAACTTTGAATATTCCAGTATATGAGTATGTAACATGTAACAAGAAAGTAAAATGTGTTGTGTATGGAAGATGTATGTTTTTAAATGTCCCTACTGGTCATCACACAAACCTTAGAACCCCAAACCTAATATTGCTTGTATCTCTCACATCTGATTGTTGTGCTGGAAGTGCTGATGACATAGGTTACAATGCTTTGAGATCAGTGGCTTTGCATGGCATTGTTTGAACCAGGTTTTATGAAATGTGACTGCTGAGAGCATTTATCTCAGTTGATGTCTATACCCCATATGTGATGGACAGTTATGCAGCTTGGAGATGTAGTTATGTGGAAGAAACTGTTGTTCCATTGGAGCTTTAAAATCTTTTACTAAATTTTCCTCAGTGACTTGTATTTAATACAAATTGATTCAAACTTACATGGAGGGTTATATTTAGCAATGTTTTCATTATAGATGGCTCTGGATATGTGGAAGATGGACGTGAGATATTTGATGATGACTTGGACAATGATTCCATCATATCTGCTGTCTCCCATAGTAAGAAAGACAGAACTGGGTCAAAGAGAGGGAGGGATGGCAGAAAGGAGACAAACCAGATGTCTGCTGGTTCTGGTGGCAGGTCTAGCAACATCAGAAGCATGCTTATGAACTTACCTGCAAAAAAGAAAAAAGAGGTAGAGAGACATGGAGGCACTTCTGTTTAGTACATGAATGCAGAAGCTTTGCATTTATTTCATGCATTGTTTTACATCTGTAGTACAGACAATAACTCTTTTGTTTATTAATACCATTTTGATTTAAAACAGTTTTTCTATGTGGAGAGTGTTTGAAAATAAATCCTTTGGGATGTGATGCTGTGTCAGATGGTAAATACAGCCATCACACACTTAACATCAGTGACCCATTCAGCATGAAAACCCTAACCAGGAGCCTATTTCTCATTACTTTAAATGGAAGAACTATATTGCATTATGTCAACCCACAACCCTCAACCATTTTTCTACAATGTAGCTAAAACAAACTATCATGTTTGATGTAAAATACTTAAAATATCACTTCATAATCACCAAAGAATTAATATGGCTGTTAACAAACAGTTGCTTTGTATGCAGTAACATGTACAGTTTGCATGGGTATTGTTCTGTTAAAAATGTTGTATTGATTTTTGGAACCTTAATCAAATTTTCCTAAATAAACATCAGCTGAAAAACATATTGAGAAATACAAACGTTCTGTGCAATTCAGATATTAAAAACCAAGAGGTGTTTTACCGGGAAATCATTAACCAGGGAGACGTTCTGCGGGGTTTGACTGTATTTCATTTCTTTAAACTTTTCTGTGCATAACGTAATGCTGAGAAACATAAATGAAATATGTTTGCGCAAGATAAAAAAATTGTTCAAAGTAAAAAATGTGTATCATAATGACTTATGTACAAATAGTGTCGTGCATTAGAACAGTGTTATTTAAAACCATTTTAATGTCTGTTTGGTTCACCAAATGCATTATGGTAATGCTATGTGAGAATCAACCAATGTGTACAGGATTTTTAAAGGAAGAGACCAAGGCATTGGTGGGAGAATAACATGAAGGTGGATGATAGAAAAATAGGTTGTAGAAATATAAAATTTTTTGAACTTGCATAGATCAAAGCCGTTGGCTTGTACCATGATGTTATTGTCCTGTTGTACAGAATGTGTGGTGTATATCTTGACATGTTGATGTTTTTGGAAATGAAATTCTTGCTGTTACCTCCAGTCAAGTGGTTTTGTGTTACTGTCTGTGACTCAACACTGAAAATATATATCTGACACATTGTGTGAATTACAATGTTTTTGAAACTTTAAGTGTCTGTCTGCTTGCAGGCCACTGTGAAACTAGATGAGGATGCCATTCTGGGGGATATCATGGAGGAATTAAACAACAGTGATGTTGGTTTGAACATGGTAAAGCCCACTGCACCTCGCTCTGCAAAGATGAGAAGACTAGCTGCAGTCCAGCCTGTGGACTTGGCGGCAAGGTAATATACAGCGTGATTTAAAAAGATGGACTCAGGTTCGTACATCTGTATTTCCTGAACTATGCATGGTATGTGAATGATCTACATAACATTTGAAAGAGGAGGTCCTAAATTTTCAAATACCACCACTGGAGCGCTTGTCTAGCGCACAGCCATGCAGCAGCGTCAGTTGAGAGCAAAATGGCTGCTATGCAGCACAAGATTTTTTGCGTTCGTGAGTTCATTAAAACTGAGTCGGCGACTGCTGTGCAGCGTGCGTTTCATCTTTGTTTCAACATTCAACCTCCAGCAAGGAAGAGCATTTGTCGTTGGAATCACCAGTTCTAATTTTGTAGTGTAGACTTACAAAACTGAGTCCATCTTTTTGAATCATGCTGTATTATTGTGGATCTAGGACCATTTTCAAACAGAATTAATTATGTTGTATGAAATTTTCGTATTTCAGTGTCATTTTAAGGATACATTAGAATTTGAGACAATTTATTTTACATATTTACAGTTACATATTGTGCAGATATTCTGCATATTCCAACACACTGAAGCAACACAGGCCACAACTGCAAGCCCTAAATGATCACATGTTTGTGTCTTGTTTGTACCAGGGACTATATCCAGTCACTGACATCACATACTCCAAAGGTGGCTTTGAACTCTTCCACTCCAAAGGCAGAGGCAAGAAATTGTACTGGGACTGTTAAGGAGGAGAAGATGGAAAGTGACAATATGTTACCTGAAAATGTAAGCTAATCACATGCAGAAAATTGGTGTGTTTGTTGTTGTTTTTTTTTTTTTGCAGTTTTGACTGTCATTTTTAAAGAGGATTCAAACTACTGCTGGTCCTCCTGTTAGGGTGACAGGGGAAGTTCCCAGTAGGTATATTGGCTAGTATATATTTTGTATGGTCATGCTCGCTTTCTTTAGTAATACCATAAAGCAAAATTTAAGTGCAGTGAAAACACAACTTTTTAAGCTGGAAGTGTTTCAGCCTAGGGTTTACTTATTCAGGTTTACAGAATTTCTGTGAAAACTCACATTTATTTTTTAAATTGGGAATCTCTTAGTTTAGGGGTTACTAATCCAGATTATTGTTCTTAGAATGCATCGAAGTACCTTTGTGACATTGCATAACATGTCCATTTTTTATGATGGCAGGTTAAGCCCTGCCCACCTCTGAAGCTGGAAAACCATCCTTTGTCAGCTGTCCATGACGCATTCACAACTACTGTCTTTAATTGTTAAATATGGTGACAGTGGTGTTTGAACATTTTCATAGTACTTCCTTGGCCACCATGTGTTTTAAAATAAAAATTCTAAATATTGTTTTGGAGACTGGCTGTGACTTCTGTGTCCTTGTATGCATGTAAAGTATAGAAGGCTTAAGGGAGTGTCTACTTTGTAGAATAGCTGTAGATTGGGCATCAGTACCTCTTTTGTGTAGTACTTGAAGATGAAGACAGGACCAGCCTGCAAAATATAATATATGGGATTTTGTATTGTGTGACATAGGTGGTGGGTTTGTCCTAAGAGAGTAATTTAAGTGAACTGCCCTCCCTCTTCTGTAACTGTAACTGAGGATTCACCATGTCATGGTGAGAAGGGCCTCAGTTTCTGCAATGGGAAGAAGGGGAATATTTTTACCCTATTTGGGTGAATGTTGTTGTCAAACCTGCCATTTAATTTTTTTCAGTGTGGTAATGGCAACAGTTGTGACACTTTTTCAGAGAGTGATATCATTCCTGTCACTTTATGTTTGTTTTGTTATGATTAACATGACATAATTGCAACACTCCTTCTTATGGTGATACCAAGCCTGTCACTTTGTCTGTTTCAGTGTGAATCACATGACATAATTGTAAGTGAGACTCCTTCAGGTGGTGATACCAACCCTATTCCATCACAAGTAATTGATGACTTTGACTCTAATGATATCATTTTTGATGAGGCAGCTATTAAGGAGGTATGATTGCAACATTTCTCTACCCTATCTTTGCATGTGCCTCTGAGTACTAACAAATGAATATTCAGAAATTCAGTTTTTGTCATCATACATCATGCACCACTTAAGGAGAATTGGAGAATATCGCAAATATCCTTGAAAGTAGAGGCAATAGCTAATTGTATAGAGTTACAGAATTATATATATTATCAGCTGATATAAGATCATTTAACCCATTGGCATACACAGACGTCTCTGAGACGGTCGGACTTGCTAGCTCCATTAATACACAGCCGGCTGTGAGACGCAATTCAGAGACCAACCCAACATCACAGCACAACAGGGGTATGTATTGAAGTCAATAAAAATTAATTTTGCATCACTAAAATATAAATGTACAATATTGCCATTTTTGCCTAAAAATTAGTATTTATAGGTGCGCCATGTGTTATAAAAAGTAGTATGCCAATGGGTTAACAAATTTTACCCATGATCATGAATATCTGATGGACATCTTGAAGTCAACTCACATAAAAATTGAAAAGAAGGATGAGGAGGAAGAAGAAGCAAGGCCTGGAATGGTATCTTTACTGTGTGCTGTAAAGGCTGTCAGTAAATGTTTTCTGAGGGTGTTTAACACTTGTATTTATTACTTCTGTATAGATGCTGGAAACAGGAAGGAATTGTACATGAATAATTCATTGCATGTTCTTAACATGTGATATCTACAGTTTTCATTCCCAGATGTATGCCCTAAGTGTGTAAACATAATGGCATAAAAATTCAGGGCTGTATTTGTGTATGTTCATGCAGAGGATGAAGATCTTAAGGAAAATATATTGGGAATTACAAATAAATGCAACTTTCTTATTGACAGGCTTTAATTAACTGCACAGGCCAAATGCATGACCATATTTACACGTGCTGTTATGTAAGTTTTTTGTATTGTATGTTTTGCATTTGCTTCTGTGTGTAACTTCAGTTGTGTTATTTTATATTTCAAGATTGTTTCAACTGTGAAGATGCACACACAATGTATGTTAGATATACATTGTGCAGTTTGAACCATACAGAAATATTTCATTCCATAGTGCTAGGTTAGTAGTGATTCAGATGGTCAAGAAATCCCATGTTACAGAGCCCAAGACACGTTGAAAGAGGACCCCAATCCTGGGACATTGCAATCAAGTTTTGCAGTCTTTCCATAAACCGTGAACCCCACACCTTTATGCCCGCCAAGTGGTCTTGTACCTCGGTTGATTTTATGTCAGGTTGTACACATTTCCTGTTTCTGCCATATTTCACCTATCTCAGCTTTGTAGATTTAGCCACTAACATTATTACAGGCAGAAATGGAGCAGCAGCTGGTTGATGGGAAGAAGCAGAATATGCATAATGGAAGCACACAACAGCCACCATTGGATATACCTCCTATCAATGGGTAACTTTATCATATTGTATTATTTTCTGATTTACCCAACATTATTGAGAAGAGTATTTCTTGTTTAATGGACAGGGGTACAGGTGCCTAAAATGAAGTTTTTGTGATGGAGTTTCTGTTTTTTCGAATGATGTCAACTGTAAATGTGAAGGTGGTCCTATAAGTTGTTCATCTGGTTTTAAAATTAATTTCTAACACACAGCTATTAAACACTGTGATGCAGATTCATGGTGAGAAAGCTGTAGCATGTCAGTTCATTTGCAATATATGCAGCTTAAGTAACACATATTTATATGATTTCCCTCCCTCTTCCCCCACATTTTACTTCTTGTGACATTGTACGTACGTTTTTATTGACAAATGTCACAAATATTCTACTTGCTCCTGAGAACGTATGTACAGATATTCACGTCTGCCAGTGTCATAGTAGTTAAATACATATTTGTGTTGCATACTGAAACTGTGTGGCAGGACTTTCTACACATAGATGAACTAGAAGTGAATTGGTGGCAATTTTCATTGTGTTTTATTTTTATACTTTCTGGGAGGAATTATGCATGCAGGAATGTATGCTGAGGAAACACCCAGCAACCAAATTATTAATATAATGTTATTGATTGCTATGTAGCTGCATGAAACAAGGACCAGCAACAGATGAGAGACTGCCTGCAGTGTGGGACACCATGGTAACTGCTGACATTGACAAAAACAGCAGTAGTACCAATGGTACAGCAGACATGAAACTTGACCTCACACAGTTGCCTCTTGTTTCTACAGAGTCTGGTGAAAAGGTATGTAATACCACTGACACCCAGTTGATTACCTGTCTCTAAAATACTGCTGCTGTTACAAAATATGTTATTATTCGTTGCAGGTGCTGAGAGTTTTCTGGTGGGACGCACATGAAGAAGTGTTCAAACAGCCTGGCGTGGTATATTTGTTTGGAAAAGTGTGGATTGAGGCAGCAAAAACCCATGTCAGTTGTTGTGTGACTGTCAAGAACATCCCAAGAAGGATTTATCTATTGCCACGTGAAAAAGTTAGTGTTAGATTCTTAACTCTGTCAATAGAACACAAAGGTTCAAATCCACTAAAGTCTAAATGTGCCATTGAGCAAGTTCTGAGGATGTATTTCAGAATGATAAGTGTTTTATTTAATTGCACTGTCAGTTGCTAAGCTTGTATAGTGTTGATTGTAGATGCATGATGGGACAAGACTGAAGTACTAGGAGGGAAACCTCTTTCAATGAATTAGTCTGCCACAAATCTCTTACTGGCTGACCTCGGATTGATCCTTCACCTCCATAGTGAGAGGCCCTTGACAACAACCGGATGAGTCATGGGACAGCATATATGCCAGATTATTCTCCCATCTCCCCAGCTTTGCAAATGTCACCTGCTGAGAAGATTTCTCCCCAGTTTGCTAGATGTTTTTCTTGACCCCACATGTGATGTAATTGTCCAGCTATCAGAATCTCAAACTAAATAATATAGCAAGTGACACATATAAATCTTAAAGGTCCTGGTTATGCAGTGTCATCCCTTTCTTGAACAAAACCTTCAGGTAGCACTTGGTTTTGGCTGTATTTCCCTTTAAATTCTTTAAATTTATTGTTAACCCTTTGAGTGCTTATTAGCTGCTGGCTATGTAAGAGTGATATGACTGTGGTGTTGCTGAAGATTCAAGTTATCTGAGATGTTACATTGTGTCAAATGGTAAATGTTTACCAATATTTCAGATAGTTGTTTTGCTTCACCTTCAGGATGAAGTAGTCTTGGACTACATCCCAGAAGACTTGACCTTTAATTTGTCAACTTCTTGAAGGAACTGTAGTTGGAGCATGGAGGCAGGATTTGTTCTGCTTTGTAGCCATGCCAGCCAACTGTCTATCACTCTGTTGCCATTGTGTATTAATTGCCTGTGACTTTGTTTCCTCTTTACTGTTGGTCCTTAATCGGAAACATTAGCTATAGGAAGCATTTATTTATATGCACTGCTGAAGCCTAGCACCCACAATTCCAGAACATGTGTGAAAAGCATCCGTACTCCTGAAACCAGTTACAAGTTAGATGTATAAAAAATCTGTAGAAGTGGCCAAGATAATTGAATATTTTTAAAATTTGGGGGGGATTTTTTTTTTGAGCCTGAGCTTCAGAGTGTAGTTCAAAAGCAGTGTGCTTCTGAGGACCGCTGTTGATATGCTTGCACTTGGTGCTTCCACACATTTAGGTAGAATTCACATTTTTAACTGAAAGTGTAATATTGAGTAGTCTTTTTAGCCATTTGAAGAGACTCTGTATGTATTGGTTGAGTAAATCCTAGTTATGAATTCTGGGATGTTCAGTTAATGTAAGATGGCAACCCTTATACATTGTGGAATTATCCTTGTAGTGTACCAGAGTGGCATGTATCAGTGTACTATGAATGGATTGAGTATGTGGCAGATGACTGGTAATATAGCTAAAGTAATGACGGTAAACTTAGAGAAATATTATAATATTTCATGTGTCTTGGTGTTCCTTATGTTTAATGAACAAGTTTATAATGGTTGTGGAAGGTAGAAAATTAAAGAAAGTATAATATGGGTTTTATGCAAGTGCAGGAAGCGTACAAGACATTGAGAGACAAATAATTACAGGTGGGAACATTCACATTTTCTTATGGTTCACCTAATGTTACAGTGAATAAATGAAAATGGACAGAGTGTGTGGGTGGGAAATGCATGGACAAGAATGATAACCAAAATGTTACTAGGAAGGTTTCAAGGGTTTGCAGCCTAGGAGACTGAGGTGTAGACAGAAAGGTGCTATGGAGATTAGTCTATGGAGAGTAAATTTCCTAAAGACTGCTTTGTTGCTGGATGTGATACTCTATAGGCTGGCAGAACTGTATCAACACGGCGGAGGGTCCAGTTGCCTTGATCATCAGCGACCTTCCCATTTACATCTCAGAAGATGGCAGTCTTCATAGTCACCGGTGTGAAAACATAACACCACTGACATTTTAAATATTTGTACTGTATTGAGCTTATACAGTATGTGGCCCATTGCACTGTTGTAATACTGATGATTGTGATAGACTAATTAAGTAACTTTCAACTGCTAAGGGAAGAATCTTGTACCACAGTCTCAATTACTTCTGGTGAAACCCCCATAAAAGGTTTCTTCAGGGACCAGCAGTTTTGAATACTGAACTGAGGGAACTATTAAATTGAGGAAATTATTGATTTGGGATCTTGGATAACTGAGTGTTAAATAAGGTCAGGCCTTAAAACACTACTTACGAGCTTGTTGACTGTAATATGTTTTATTTTTTCTGTTCATGACATGCATTTTTCCCAGAAATATATGGCAGTAAGGGGTCAATGTGCAGTCATAATGTAAATTTTACTTTCAGCGTTACAACAAGCAGACAAAGACTTCAACAAATGAAGATGTGACCATGATGGATGTGTACAAAGAATTTAATGAGGAAATAGCAGAACGCTACAAGATCTTGCAGTACAAGTCACGAAAAGTTGAGCGAAACTATGCTTTCAGCATCCAGGATGTGCCTGTGACCTCTGAGTACTTGGAGATTGTATATCCAGTTAGTATACTAAAATGTCACAAACTTCTACTATTTAGTGATGTTGATTTGATTAAGGGTGTTGAAAGACACAGTTTTCTTGACTTGAGCAAATTCTGTGTCTTCCAACCAAACTTTGAAGTTTTTACTTTGTGTGCCTAGGTTAAGAAAACATATTGTTGCTTCATATTTTTGATGCGCTGGTTGAACAGAGCGTATTTCTGGCCTGGTTCCCACTCTTTTGCATTGTTATACAGCATATGTTGGTAGTTGTTTTTCTTGGAGTGCTTGACCCTTGAAGATGGAACAAATACGTTGTCCTGAAATGTCCAACATGCTGTGTAACAACCAAGAACAGCGAGGACCTCATCATCATGGTGGGTGGTAGCCTAAAATCCTGCTTTTCCATTCTGTATTAAATTATTCTTTTTTAGCATAGTTCATGTAATTTATATGGGGCAGACAAGAAATACATACAGAACTTTGATGTAGATATATCTTGGCCAGTTATTACTTGGAAGGCCACTAAGCATGTGGGAGGATAATATTAAAATTAGTCTTATGGAAATGGGCTGTGATGATATGGAGTGGTTTGATCTAACTCACAGTTATGTCTAACAGTACACATTGGTGTCAGTGATATTACACTCTTTGGTTGTTACCACTGAATGACATGTGCATTAAAAACCAATTATACATTTTATCAATGCAGTCATGTTTTCATAGGCCAGCCATCCAATGCTGCCATCAGACCTGCAAGGTGAGACTTTTAGTCACGTATTTGGTACCAATAGAAGTGCTTTGGAACAACTGCTGTTGGACTGCAAGATGAAGGGTCCCGCTTGGCTCGATGTGAAATGTGCTCAGCTTGTCAGCAGTCCTGTCAGCTGGTGCAAAGTTGAGGTAGGCTGCTGGTAGGATTCAGCTCTTGCCTGTTCACATGTATTGAATTCACAAAAGAAAGATCACCTACATGCCTATTAATTACTGAGTGATATAATTAGAATAGATTAGATAATATTTTCACATTGAATTGTATGTGTAGCAGTTACAGAAGGCAGTTGCCATTGCTGTACATTTTTGGGCTCTAAAGAATCGGATGATACAAGTTTGAACACTGCTTACAGTAATAGCAGATGTGTGTACAGGGTTGTCACCATTATTGAAGGCTCTAGTATCTGCTTCTCTTATATATAGGGCCATATTTTTCAGAAACTATTGTATATATAAAGAATTTCCTGCTGATCTGGAAATTACATCAATGGACCATGAATTTTCCATCAGAAAACTGTTCCAGTCTAGCGTGCAACCTCCATTCTGTACCATTTACTTGCTAATGATATGAGCTTTTGTGCAAGCTTTATTTGTTAAACAGTAAGAAGCTCTGCACACCAAGCCAGTCCTGATTAATGCACATTTACATTATTTCTTATGGATAAAAATTCCCAGATTATAGGAGATGCATATCAAGTGGCATTTTTCTGGTCCCATTTGACCATGGATATTAAAGACCTTGCCTCATCAGCAAACACATTTTGCATGTGATGTTATGCAGATTCATTTGTTATCTCAATGCACTGAATCATGTTGTGTCATTGCTGTTTTCTTAGGTCTATAAAATTTCTTATAAGAACTGCATTCTTCCATAGCAAACATTGATGTTCTTTATTATCTGTTAGCCTCCGTGCATCTCTGTATGACAGGCATATCACTACCCTTCAGACAACACATTTTATATATTTAGTCAGTGAATATACTTACTGAATTTTTTGACATGGCATCTCACATCTTATGAGTATTATTGAAGACAGGCCATTACACAATAATCACACTTAATTTTATGAAAATTAGTTTGTGTTACTAATATTAATGTTTATAGTTTTGTTAAGGGGTACCCTTTTAGATGCCCACACAGCTTAAATGACAGGTCTTCCCTGGCTTATACAGGACTCCATCACCATCCATCACAAGTTAGGCTTTGATAGACCTGTATTTAAGACTTGTCTTGGGTAAATCAAACTTCATGTAACAACCCTCAAATTAAATTTAATTCTTGCATAGAAACTTAGTAGCAGGTGAGCAAACTGCTTACCTGGCAGGGTATATGTGAATACATATCAGTGTTGCCTTCTTTGCATATTTTGATTCTTGATTGTCCACTGTCTTTCTTTCTGTCTTTATTTACCTGTAATGTCACTTTTGACAGTCTTTTACTATGAATTATGAATGTTCAGCTGACATATGAGTTTGCAGAGTGTTTGAACAATTAGTGTTTGTAGTTTCACCATACAAATTTTGTCATAAGTTGTAATGATTTGTCATTTATCATCACATCAAAATAGTTTATGTGGTCTCCACGTTGTTATTTGCAACTTCCTTGAGGACCATGCTTGAATCAAAGTTGCATAGTTCTCAGATATCTATAACACTACATTATATCAAGATCCTCTGTGATTTTGGATGCTAATGTTCATTTAACTTTACAGATTTCCTTGGTCATCTGTTGGCACTGTTGGTTACTTGATAAATATTCAGTGGCATGTTCAGTGGCAGGATGTGCTTGAATAGTCAAGCACATCCTGCCACCGACCAGACTGCTTATATGGATACATGACAGAAGTACCATAAAACTGCATGTACAAGTCTTCCTGAGGATGAACACTTGGATGTTCGAAACATGTCGAAGACACTATAATTAAATTAAAACATTACTGTAAAAAGTATGCATTTTGTTGGTCCTTGTAGTATGTCTATTTGCCAGGTGACAGTGGAAAAGCCAGAGCTTGTGACTGTCTGTAGTGAGTTGCCTTCTGCCCCTCCGCCACTTGTGGTAGCTACACTCAACTTGCGCACAGTACTGCACCCTACAAATGGCCAGAATGAGGTGGTCATGATTAGTTGTCTAGTTCACAATGGGTTTCATGTGGACAGGGCACCTCCACAGCCTCCATTTCAGCAACACTTCTGTGGTCAGTATCAGCAGTTTTGCAAGTTTCTTTTGCTATATTGGTCATAATGTTTATTTGTGTACTTTTCATAAGGAAAACAGATAATAGAATGCTGTTGATTTGTGATTTAAAATGTTTATTTAGTGCTGTTGATGACAAAGCTGTCCTGCTAGGGAGCATATAAAAATGGCATTCATGATCAAGTTAAAGACTTCTAATTGGGGATTTTTTTTTGTCAATTTAAACCTGACACTGTATCATACCTATTTTGCTGTTTTTTACAATTAACCATCAACTGTATTCTCTGTAAGTTGTAATTACTATTCATGTATGACTTTAACTACATAGGACAGCATCATGGATTAACTTGTTTTGGAAAGACAAAAAAGTGTACTTAACACATTGGCAGAAACATCCCCATTGGCTCAGTCAGTTTATTAACAGGGAAAATGTTGTTTGCATTTAATTTGTGACTCTAAAGTTACAAATGGTGTGAGAAAACTTACATTTTCATGGATAGTTATGGGATATTTGTGTTCTTCCAGCATTTACTCGGCCATCAGACATTCCGTGGCCATTTGACTTCAGTACTGCATCAGCACGGTATTCATCAACAAAGTTAGAGAAGATGGACACAGAACGTGCACTGCTTGGGTTCTTTCTGGCAAAACTGTACAAGCTGGATCCTGACCTGATTGTGGGCCATGATTTATATGGGTATGGGCTGGAACTACTAGTCCACCGCATGAATGTTAACAAGATTCCACAGTGGTCCAGACTTGGCAGACTGCGCAGAGCTAATGTTCAGAGTGTGAAGGTAGGCTTAATGATTTTGTGAGTCATTGGCCCCATTTTATGTTTTTATATACATTGCCAGTCTTGTTAAAGGATTATATTCCTGTTAATAAGATTTTTGGGGGGGATTTTAATAATTATTCTTGTGTTGCAGGGACGCAAAGTTCAGTTGGAAAAAAATGTTATGTGTGGACGTTTGGTTTGCGATGTAAAAATATCTGCCAAGGAGCTGATCAGGTCCCGAAGCTATGATCTTGGGACACTCTGTCAGAATGTAAGAATAAAAGTGTTACGGGTCAGGTGGAGGGAAGTGTTTGTTTTGGGTGCTCCGGGAAACAGAAAACATTGCAAGCAGTCTTGTCTGTCGTACCCACCATTTTCATCTCTCAGTGATGTTTTTTTGTACAGTTGTGCGTTAGGATTTCATGGTGGTATTAATTTCTAAAACACAATATTTTGAACTCTACCATCCCATGGCTCACCCTGACAAACACCCTTTCTCCTTTACATACCCGCCCGTGGCCTCCATGTGGGTTGTTACCCTCCACAACCTGTTCCTGTACTCAGACCCGCTACTACCCTGTCACCCTCCTTCCTGTTGGCTCAGGCTATTTTCGAGCCAAACCTTTTCCCATATAAATACTCCAACATTTTTAACCCTTAGGCTACTAATGTCATATATATATATATATATATATATATGGAGCACCTATTCTTGATGTTTCTAGATCACACACAACGACACAGCACAGTCGGTAGGACTCCTCTGGAC
>Ga0268261_10000696_pt1 | contig 21759 bp, 20 predicted proteins | sample TergutNc150P1_FD_190353 | JGI IMG/M metagenome (GOLD analysis project Ga0268261, IMG submission 190353) | Nasutitermes corniger P1 segment gut microbial community from laboratory colony in Florida, USA - Nc150 P1 (SPAdes) (version 2) | ecosystem: Host-associated > Arthropoda: Insects >...
TGTCTGCCTAAGTGTTGCTGGTAGTGTACATTGCTCTGTTCCACCAGCAGATGAAAAATTTCTGTGAAAAACAACATAAACACAGACAGTGGCGAGCTGTCTTTGTTGATGTGTGGAGCCTCACTTTCTTTCACACCTTTTGCTGGACCGACAAAAGGATAAATATTTGTGTTCCTTCCTTGAGGCGGTCCCCAGGTTGGTAATCCACCACTTGTTGCAGCCTGTGTTTCTATTTCTGCTGAGGCTTGTTGTTGTTGTTGGTGGTGGTGTTGGTCCTCTTCTTCTTCTTCCTCCTCAAAATAGTCAAAATCGCTAGCCTCAGAACCTGATTTAGAGTCTGTGTCAACAACCAGAATTTCACCGATGGCTTCCTTGTCAAGTTTAATTTTTTCCCTGCCATTGCAATAGACACCTACAACGGTCTGCTTTCTTCGCACTCCTCTGTATGACTGGGAACAGTTTAGGAACCTAATACGGCTTAGATATGAATGTCTTCTACAGTGAGAGCAAAACAGATCTAAAACTATGATGTGACAGCTGTATGAATTCCAGTTATTCGGGGTGCCAAGAAATTATTAGTAGGTTCACGGCTGTGTGTTGCATGTTACTACCCCACAACCTCTACGGATTACCCCAGCACGTCTGTGGGCCCATCTGTAGCTGTAGACTTCGATATTTGTGGGTATCTCCAATTTTTTATCATTATTTTTGTCTGAATTCTGTGGTACATAACGCCACTGACAACCTTTCTGGTCAACAACTAGAGTTCGCTTCATAGGCCAGTGTTGATATTTCAACCCACAGTGAACCTCAGAGCAAGCGATAATCAAAGCACACAGTGTTAGTCAGCTGAGAAAAATACGCAGTTAGGAAGTGTCTACTTATATATCGGTGTTTGTGAAGGGGTTTAGGAGGTGGAGGGGGTACATTCTGGCTCCTGAATGAAAGCCTGGCCTTCAAGGGTCCTGCTACATAGCAAGTCATAGCACTTAATCGAACAGGAGTGAACAAAATTCTTCCAAACTTGAACACACTGTTTTCAACGTCTTTATAAGTTGTTTGGCTATTTAAAGGGCTCACTGCGCGACGTCTTTATAAGTCATTCGGCGTCAAAGGGTTAAAGGATGAAGAATTCATAATTTTATATGATCATTCAAGACATTTCCAAAGTTTATGGAATGCAAAGTATTGAGGCCATAGTAACAAAATCTACAATATACTTTTTGTTCCATGGCTTCAATCCATTCTACCTTTCAAACCTTGAGCCAAGGTAATTCAGTCAGTATAATCACTTGGTTATGGGCTTCATGACTGTGGTATGCTTCTGAGTGGGGGTAGATATTTTCTCCTTTTCATTATGTCCAAACCAGCTTTATTGCCCACCCAACATCCTGTTCAGTGGATACTAGGGACTCCTTCCTCAGGGGTTAAGTGCCTAGGTCATGAAGGTAACCTCACATCTCCATCCAGTGGTAAGGTCAAGAACATATATAACTGCATTTTCCAATATATTTTCAGAGTATGATGCTGACTTTTTAAACACAGGGACAAGTTTATTTTTATATTTATTTCTATATCTGTACACATTATCATCATCTTTAACTGCTGAAGTATCCCAAGTGTTCTATTTTGTGACTTTTCTGAGAAAATTTATGTGTGGTACTTCTCTTGATAAGAAGGAAGCGATGCCTTTGCTGTGTCATGAAGCCATATAGAATGTGGGGAAGTAAACTCCATATATTCTTAATTATGTCACTATCGTGCAAGCACTCAGTGTATATCGTATGTCTTTTTCCTGTTAATGACACACAACAAATACATAGGACTATTTTCTGTGAGGTGTATGGCCTCCTTTCTGTTCTCGTGATCTTATTTTTGAGCTACAGTACTGACTCATTTCATCACTGTTCCTTTTGACATTTTTATTCAGAGAGAAGATACAATGCTCACACTCTGAATTTTAGAACCTGCTGGTTGCTTTAATCCCAAGGCAAGTGCCACCAGTTCCCATTTCATGGGATTATCATTTGTCTCCATGTTTGTGGTGAAGAATAAAAAAGAAAGATCAAAATGTAGCTACCTGGTTATGAACTCTGGTCATCCAATATAAAGACTGCCGTTTCCCCACTAATACCTTGTGGCCAGGATGACTAATTTACAGCAGGATATGACAGCTGCATTTTGGGAGGAAAAAATTGTATATAATGTGAAATTTGTTACAGAAGAATGCTGGAATAAATATCTTCAGACATTTTGTTACTACAGCTTCCTGTTAAAATGTTCAGTTTGTTGAGGAGAAGGAGGTGACGATAGAGGCAGCCAGTTCCTCTGAAACATTGTTACTAATCTAGCAAGTTTTATGGCCACACATGCCAGAACCATAACATTAATTCTCTTTGGTGACTCATTTCATATCATTCATAAAGTTCACTAAGCTATCTCTCTTTTGAACATTAGACTGACGCTGTTTCGGAGAATAATTGTTCAATTGTGTAGTGTTCTTGTCATGGTATATCACATATAACATCATGCAGTTTGTGGATTTTGTTCATCCTCCAGAGTATAAAAGTACAAAAATTTAACACTACAGGCTAGTGTTTCCATCCTCAGGTGTGAGATTTTGAGAACCACTGCTCAATTAGGCTGAATGGATATAGGTATTTGCAGCCTCTAAATCATGGGTCTCCAACCTCCAGCCCACCAGGTTGTATTATACAGCCTGCAACCATATGGTAAACTGTGCATATACTATAAAAATTTCACAGTAATTTAAGCAGTTGTAAATACTACTTGGTGCTGTTTTTCCACATGCAGCCCGCGAACTAACCCACAATGATGGGTGTGGTCCTTTGCCATAAAAAGGTTGGAGATCCATACTCTGAATCATGCTAAGAAATTTCTGTCTATTCTGAGAATTGTAAGAAATCCACAAACACAATCCCTGAAAATATGAAGAATGCCTTTGTGGTAAAGTAGACATTAGGTACAGCAACCACTGCTTTAGACAGTCATGTTAAACCAGAGTTTACTTACAAGGTGTACCTGAAAATTTTGAGGCAGAAATTGTCAAAAAAAATTGCAGTTGTTAAAAATTATTATCCTTCAACATTCTCTCATAAATTTATACATGTATTTGCACATTTAAATAATCTGTATATCCATTCTAAGAAGGCCCCATTTGGAATGCTTTTTAGTACCCTTGTAACTGCATCTTTAATTTCCATTATGGACTAGAAATTCCAAAATTTCTAAGCCAGTTTGAGTCTCGGGAAGAGAATATAGTTGATGGGGACGGGGTCAGGCAAGTAAGGTTGATGATGAAGCAAGCACAGCAACCTTCCTGTTAGTCAAAAACTGCTTCATAGTCTCAGTTTTATGTAATGGTCCATTTTTGTGCAACAAGGACCAATCTTTTGATTGGTACAGGACCAGTGTCACTCAATTCATTCTTTTTAATACAACTTCAAAGTATCTCTGTAATATGTTGCATTAATGACTTGGCCCTCAGGAACAAATTCTCAGTGAACAGTACTTCCTGCATCGAAAAAAAGATGTGCATTTTCTTCATGCAAGATTTTTGGAACCACAACTTTAGAAGTCTGTCGAACGTTTTCCCATCCACTATTCACTCTGTTACTTTCTTGCAGGATTGTACTCAAAACACTGTGAGTTGTCACCTGTAGTGAGTTTTTGAAATTTTAATCTTCTGTCATGGAAAGAAGGTACTGACATAACTCGCTCCTGTTTTGGCTCCATCATTAATGCTGGTGGAACAAATCTTGTGCATATCTTTCTGTGTCCTAAATTTTGCTCCACTATCATGTGAACACTATCCTTTCCTCTGTTTAAAAATTCTGCACTAATTTAGAGGGAGTTGTGACAGTCTTCAGAGAGTAGGTCATGAACAGCTTCAATTTGTTCATCAGGTGTGCCAGTTGAGTGGTAGCCACTTGTGGCTTTGTCTTTCATATCTTCCCTGCATTCTCGTAAAGGGGCATACCATTGGTAAATATTGGATCAACTAAGTGCACTGCTGCCATAAGCATTCAGAATCATTTGCAGTGTTTTTAGAGCCCTTTTTTTTTATTTTATTCAAGACTTAATTCCTGTTCTTTGTTATTCATAATTACAGTTGCAACACACAAAAAATTAATGCACTAAACATTCACAACTCAACAATGGCTAATCACAGGCTGACAAAACTTGACCATGTGTTAGTGAAAGGTTAATTCTAAATACTTTTAGTCCCATCATTACCCAGTAGATGGAACTTACATTACGGTTATGATAAAAAGTGTTTTAAAACTTTTAGACACACCTTTTACACTAACCATTATGCTCTGAACAGTCATTATTATGGCAGACAGTATTTAGAGTAACTACTCTGCTTGAAACAGTCAATGTTAAAGGAGACAGCATATACAACTATACACACTGTATTTGTAGTGGCCATTGCTGAAGAAGTGGTATGTATTGTAACCACTCTGTTTTAAACAGTCAATGTTAAAGCAGGTGGTGTGTGTGCGTGTATGCGTGTGCATGTGTGCGTGTGTGCATGTGTGCACGTGTGCATGTGACCACTGTGTTTTAAACAGTCAATGTTAAAGCAGGTGGTGTGTGTGTGTGTGTGTGTGTATGCACATGCGTGCGTGCATGTACGTGTGTGTGTGTGTGTGTGTGTGTGTATGTATATGAATTAAATGCTTGGTGTAGTCTGCTGGAGACTGGAATTTAAATGGGATGATGTATTTTTTCATTCATGCTCTCACAGAGAAAAAGCATGTCTCTCAGACTTTTCCTTCATATTTAATGAAATAAAATTTCATAGTCGATTTATGAATTTAACCCCTCTGATTGGTGTTTTGAACATTATTCTTTATTACATAATCGTTAGATGTCCTTCGAATACTGACCTGTTACTACTTTCTGCACCCTCATATATGTGCTGCTGTCTCGCTGGAACATGTGCAGTGACTGTAATTCAGCTAATTACTCTTTGAGGCAACAAAAATGGCCTTCAGGTGGTATTACCTTAGTTCAAAGAAAGTGATTCCTATTTCTTCTCTTGCCCCAAAATGTGGATCAGTTTAGTTTGAGTTTCAAAGTGCTGTCCATTCCTCTCTCCATCAAGTGAAATGTAAAATGATTGACTGAGTTGTTATGGTGATAAAGTAATGAGTGACATCATCCTTTATGCATCAGTGAACTGTCTTGTTTGTTATGGACAGTATTACAGTTGAGACCGTAGTTTTGTGAAAGCAGTGATATAGATATATATGTCATGGTTGAAATAACCTGAATGTTTATGCTTTGCTTTTTTTGTACACCATTGTAGAAAAAGTAACCCCATGAAGGCAGTGTATATCTGTCTAGTGAGAACAAAAAATGTTAAACTAGGTTTGCTGTTTTTAAGTCTATCACGACTCAGTGGTGGACCCTGGAAGTTTAATGGGGTTGAGGGCTGTGTGTTGCACTTCACTGTTCCAGCGCCCCTCTCAGAATGCTCCTGGACCATTCCAAGGTACACCCAGGAACCCCCTTATACTTATGTCCAGCATACAACATACAGGGTATGTGTAACTGTATGCAAACCTTGACTGTTGCTTTCACAGAGCTTTTTTGTTCTTTTGGTCTGATAATTTCCAATTTGATTATGCCACTGATTATTCACAACAGAGTCAGGTGGCACTGCATTCAAAAACCATTTGTTTATATTCTCCTGATATTGGACTCCAGAGCAGATGATAAGAAGAAGGTAGACATGTCAGCATATTCAGCAGAACCACACCATGCAACTTTGTGTTACATAATTTATTTCATGGGCCCAGGAGGGTTGAGGTTAGTAGGGGGAGAATGTACTGAGTAAATAAATTTTTGTTTAACTCTGGTGGACACAGCAGACCAGCTGCAGGGTTGTGTGTTTGTCTCAGTGCTGTCTATGAATGTCCCATAATTGCTGCATTCTTGTGGTGACAGAATAAAATAACTTTCAGTGTTTTCAGCATTATACTGCACTTTATTGAAATCTATTGTTTGCACCACATGTTTAATTACATTCATTTTGTTTCCTAAACTATATGTAGACCGTGTTGTAAGTATATAATTTCTGCTTATTGCAGTATGTGCTCTCATCAAAAGAAAGTATGTCTTGGTCAGCCTTGTACATCTACAACTGCTGTTCCATCAACCAGTACACCACCTTCAACTGTAATGGTAACTTCATCTACAGAAATGGGAATGCAACCTCCTACATGCAAAGGAGGGTGGACAAAATGGCTGAGCCAGGATAATCAGAAGTATGGAACAGACAGTGATGTTGAGCCACTTCCTACAGTTAACCAGATGGTAAGGAACTCGGGGACCAGCACAAGGTAGAAGAAAGGGGAAGCATGTAGCCAGTAGGGGCCTTTTTAATTGGTAACTAACTAAATATTTAGTGGACTTTTTCCATCACTGCATTCTTAGTGTACTTTCTGTCTTTAAAAAAAAACATAGTTATATGAGATTATCTTGCTGCCTGTGTGGACACTTGTTCGTCTTTGTATGTATTTGTGTGATTTGTCTTCCATTTCAGCTTTTGAACTATGTCGAACAAACAGTTTTCAAGAAACTTTCTTTAAACATTTTGCTGTTAGAGGACACCCTGCTGCCATAGTTTATAACTTCCTATAACCAGTAACTCCTGCATGGTGGACATTCATGCTCATGAGGTGGAAGTGGCATGTCTCAGTTTTATGGTAATATGTCTTGGAAAACATGCACCCAAAGTTTTGGTAATTCTTTTGTAAAATGTAAAAAAATTTATGGCTGTACACAATTTTTCTTTAGGTCTAGATTTGGTACCAGTGACTGACTACTTTGCTGGGCATTTGAAATTTTGTACAGGTTTAGGTTATAAATGTAGCTGCACATCATGCCTGCAGTGTTATTCTTTAAGCCAACATATATGGCAACCACATAACTTTGAAGATATTTCCAACATAATTTATTCACAATTTGGCAACTTACTTGACCATAACATTCACCAGACTTGACAGCCCCAGATTTTCGACTGTGGGAATCTCTGAAGTGTATAGTGTATGCTGCTTGCCCATGCTGCAACCAAAACCTGAAAGTCAGCATGGAAATTGTAAGAAGTAATTGTTCTTTACTGCAGAAAATTATGCAGAACTTTATATGATATAAAGCAGTGCATCATATATTGTGGAGGTCATCTGCAACAAGTAATCTTCAAAAAGAAGGGAATAGATTCTTTACTGTTACCAATATGTTTGCTACTACTTCACTCTGTTTGCTGTTCAGTCTCTCGCAGTAGTTTGGAGAACACTGTCATATCATTGTGCACTGCCCTATACATTAATAACTCTATAAAACTAAGTCCTTGTCAAGCCATTGTTTTCTCAGCTATTCAAGACATTCCCAGCCTTTTTAGAAACTCTAACCTTCATTAGTATGTTTGTATGAGCCTCCAGTAAAAATAGTACTTTCCAAACAGACATCATTTTATGTGAAAAATTTTCATGAAGTGCTAATATAATCATTGGTTGTTTAAATGAAGGATCTTGTAAGGATGTGACAGTCACAACTGCGTGACATCTGAAGAAAATGGGAGGACTTAGGTGTAGATAGGAGGGTAATATTGAAATGAATATTATGGTAACAAACTTTCAGGTACGACACAACATCTGAGTGACCACCATCTTTTAAAGGGGGATTCTGTTCCACAGAGTTAGTTATGTGAGTTCAATAATGGAGGTGTGTTACAGATTATACACATATATTGGACTTCTTCGGTCTTCTCATGTTTTGTTCAAATGTAACATACCTTAAGCTAGCTGTCCTTCCTTTATCAGGTAAAAAGGAAAGTTTTACATTTCAACTAACAGGAACCTCCAACCAGAAATTATGAAGGGTTTACTTTCATACTGCACAGATTTCTATTCCTACATGCCTATTGATATTATTGTAGTTGTTGTTTTATTTATTTTTGCGGAGAATTTAGTATTGAAGATTTCTGGGATGTGACACTGTCATTGGGTGAGTGGTTTCTGGTGTTTCGAAGAAATGTAGTGTGTTCATCTCCACAGATCAAGTATTCCAAAGTCTCTGCTTGACCCTGGAAAACGAATGCACCATTTTACTTTGAAATATCAGCAGCCACTCACCGAGTGATATAACATCACATCCTGGAAGGCCTGAACCATTGACAACACTGCTTTGAGAACCTGAAATATCACATGCTTGGGGGAGTGGAGGATGGCTTCATATATTCATAACTTCAGCATTGTGGAGAGGTGAATTATCAGCTGCACACCTCAGCTGCCTGGTGAAAGTCTTTTGTTCCCATTGGATATGGAAGGTGGGTGAGCCTCAGATTTTGTTTGAATAAAGTGGACTTGAGTTAAGTGCCGGTTCCTGCTGGGAAATAAATCCTGATTCCATTCTGATCCATCTTGCAGCCTAGTCATTCTACCAGCAGTACAAAAGTAGCTGAATGGGTATCGATGTTCGCCATGGCAAATGACAGTAAAATGATTAGAAACTGAATGTGGATGGAGCAACAGTGGTCAGTCTTATCATTTCCCTTGTGATATGACAAATACTGCATATTAACTGCTTTCTGTTTTCACAGATAGCAGACCAAAGTCCAGCCAGATGTAATGTAACAGAAATGAAAAACATAGAATGCAGAGTTGTAGGAACTCATCAGTTCTACAAGGACACTGGTGAGAATGTGGAATGCAGTATCATGAACGGAGGGCTCAAGTGTGCTGGGGGGTGTCAGAACTACGAGATCCGCATTCTCTGTAAATGTAAGTAACTCGTTCACACTTTACCAACATCTTTGACCTTACAGTTGCCAGCAGAAAATTATAGAAAGTATGAGATGTGAGACCAGCTGGTACATATGCTTCCACCATCACAGTATATGTTGTGACATACAGTTGATGAAGTTTAAATATGAAATCCATGGTTTTGTAGGCAAAGAGGTTAACTGTCTTATTTAATATGAATGAAAAGTTGTGATTCCAGCTGGAGTAATTTGCAGATGTTTTCATTCACTTTTCATTACGGAGAAAGGATAAAGATTGCAGATGTTTTGTTTGGATTTTGTTTTCTTTGTTGCTGCTGATATTAATTATTTTGCTGTTACAAACATATTGTTGTGAAATCTAATCAACAATACAGTTTGTGCACTGTATGTAGCTGAAATTATATATTTCAACAAAGCTGATTGACATGAAAATACATGACATTCAAGTTCTTAGGCTTTAACAGTGGTGTAGTTGAAGTCTTTGTTCTTCCAGGATGTGGCACTGCATCACTAGGTAGTGGGTTTCCAATGCTCTCAGACCACTACATTGTCTTGGAACACAGGGCAGTGAAGCAGAGCCACATTCCAGAAGAGCAGAAACCAAAATACTTGACACTCCATAGGGACTGTACATAATTTTTTATTTATACTATTTTTATTTTATAATTGTATGTACCCTTATGTACTTCCTACTTTAATAATACAGAACTCTGCAGTTTACCCACACAGTATCTTGGTGTTTCATATCACTCTCACAATAAAGTAATTTTTTTTCAAAACAGCATGTACTGGTTGGTCTTGTAATGGAACTGTAGCGTTTTTTAGTGTAGGGTAGGAGGCAAATTTTTTAATAATATGTAGATGAGATTTGCACTTTACATGGTTAATAATTCATTTGTAGGTCCAATTTACTGTGATGTAAATAATCCAAACTCACAAGACACTGTGGATTGTCACCGCTTCTATCATTGTAAAGATACTGCTGAAGGTCCTGAGTTGGTTGAGAAGACATGTGGTCCATACATGATGTATAACCACGAGAAACAAGTATGTGACTGGCCAGCCACTGTGATAGCACTTCGGCCAGAATGTGCAGGTGCATATCAACTTTTTGATTATTGTGCTTTGTATTTCTGATTATCTACAAAATTTTGTGTTTAATTTTTGTTATTGTGTTCATAGAAAGACAGTAAAAGAGTGCATTTTTTGATACTGCAGCTGCTTGTGGACCAAACTGACATATCTCATTCCCCAGAATTTTCATTGTGTTTTAACCAGTTTGTTTCTTGGTGTTTGGCCTGAATGTTACTTTGTATTTTGAAACAACAGCCACAACTGAAACTACATCAGAAACTGCAATGACACCAACGTCTGGAACACCTGCAACTATAGAGACAGTACTACCAGATTGTAAGCCAGGGTGGAGTCATTGGTACAATACGCCACTTACATCAGCTGGTGATTTTGAAAGACTGGATGATTTAGAAGCTGAAGGAAAATTGATTTGTGGAAGGCATAAAATCACAAACATTGAGTGCAGTTTCTACAGGAATGTTACGAGGTAAGTTAATGGAAGTGAAAGGCAACCAGGTGGTGCTGGGACACAGCAGTGGACTCTGATTCATGGAGTTTTGATGTGGTTGATGGTCATATCTGCTTGTGAATTTTGCAGCACACATAATAAAACACCTTAATGTCTACCACTTTGAAAGTGTGAAGAACACTGCCTCTTCCCACTTTCTTCACCCCACTTACCCCATGGTCTGGAGCACATGATAAGCTACAGGTCCATTCTGGTGACAATTATTTTCATCAGCACCATGCCATTAGGTTAATGATTAACCCTTGGGGGCCCCAACCTGTAGGCCTCTGTTCAGAACTTTGAAGCCTGTGCATTTATCTCCAGATTTAGGCTGTGTGATGCATATTCTATCTTTGCTGTTTACATTCATTGAGATCTCTTCCAGTAGTTAATATGGTATTTAGGAACAACAGATGGCAATAGCTGATAAAAGTGATGTTAGAATGGGAAAGGGTCAGGCATTTAACTAAAAACAATATACAAAACCACTCTCATTTGAATGATAGATAATTATTTGTTCACTTATAGAAGAGAAAGTGCGTGGCAACAGAAATGGTTTTGTGACTTTTTAGATGTCCAGACCTTGTGATTGCTTTTTTTCCACTGAACATTTGTGATATAATGTCATTATTAGCAGCTGAAATTAAAAGTTTGAAAGATGTTGTCTCCAGCAGGGAAAATATGGTGAAACAATATTCAGAGGTCATTGCTGGTAGAAAAAAAATAGGTTCCCATACACAGCATATGGAATCAAAACCAGTACCAGTTATAAAAAAATTATATGAATTGCTCAACAACAGTACCATTGGTGAATTTGAAACTCAGATTCAATGAGAAATCACCCATTGGTTGGAAACCATAAATTTAAGACAAATAAGTTCATAGAGGCAAAACATAAAATTTTAATTATATGAGATAGTCATGCTCAAGGAATTGCCTCTGCAATTAAACATAACCTAAGAGGATTTTGAAATTCAAGGCATCATTAAATCTAGATCAGAACTGGCAGCAATCACGAATAAAGTAATTAGAGATACTGGCTCTTTAACAGATCATGATGTTGTTGTTGTATGGGAGTGGCACAAAAGATATGAGTAGAAATGAAACTTCGAAAGGTCTTTGCCAGATAAGAAACTTTGTGGAGAAGCACAGTCAGACTAATCTTTTGGTAATGAATGTACCTAATAGATTTGATTTAGATGCACAGTCTTGTGTAAATTATGAAGTAAAGTTCTTTAACAGAAAATTAGGTAAGCATATGAACCGTTTCATAATGTATCTACAATAGAGGTGACCCCAGACAGGGACCACTTTATGCAACATGGTCTCCATTTGAACAGCAAGGAGAAAGAACAGACTGTAAAACAATTGTGAGTTTGTTAAAGGAGATCTTGAAGCTAAAAAAAGAAGGACCCCATAATTATGAACTGAAAAGAACAAAAGTTGGAGGGAGCTAATGCTTGAAATAATAATATGGACAAGGATGGCGGTCAGATAATTCATGAAGAGCACATGATCAAGGATCATGAACAAAGGAAGGCAAATTACCCTCTAAATTATCCAGGAGATTACCTACTACACATGATGATTATTTTATGGCTGGACATCAACATGAACCACTAAATGGAAATGGGTTTGAAACAAGATGAGATCTGAATTCGTGTAAGTAGAAAATATTAAATCATAATCTTCAAAATTTAAATAGCAAATTTATTAGAATTATCCATTTTGTTAAGTTTTGATAATATAAATATTGATGTTCTTTGTTTTACTGAACACTGGTAAAGGGAAGATAAATAAGTAGTGTATATATTGACCAATTCAGGTTGGTGATCAGCTTTAGTAGATCCTCTAGAAATGGGAGATGGTCAGGTATTTTTTTAAGAAACTTTTTATTAACTAAAGATGTAGATTATCTTAAAGGACTGGGGAGTGCAAATGCTTTTGAACTGTCACCTGTAGAACTCTTAGACTTTAATTTTATTTTAGCTAGATTTAGTAATTTGTTAAGTGCAATCTAAAGGAAGACACATACTGTGTTTGGAGATTGGAAAAATAATTTCCTACAATTTAGTGTAAAATTATCAGAACTACAAAATTGATCATTTATGTACATTTTGGCAAACATGGTAAAGTCTCCTACAAGAATCATGCACAACACCAGTTCATTGATTGATGTCATGATAAATAATCTAAATTTTGAAAAGCAAACTCTAACTTATGACTTGGGGTATTCAGATCATTTGGCTCAAGTAGTATACATGAAGGTAGCTAAACCAGTATTAGGTTCTACAGCTATAAAGAAAAGACATTTTACAGATAAAACTATAGAAGAATTTATGTATCTCCTACTGGAAGAGTCATGGGATGAGGTTTTTTTATTGAATGATGTTAATATTTCTTTAAGGCTTTGATGAATGCATTTATGTATTATTTAAACACAGTGTTTCATATTAAAATGTTTGATGTGAAAAACAACAATAAGAATAAAGAGCTCTACAAGTCTCTCATTGGAATCTTTACAGTACATTAATGAATATCAATTCATTTATAAAAACTTGTGAAAGATTCAAAAAGAAAGAAAATCATAGGTACATTTTATCCTCTAAAAATAAAACCAAGGCCGTGTGGTAGGTGATAAATAAAGAGACTGGAAATTGTCCACATAATGATTGTAGTATTCTTCTCTGAAACTTTACAGAATTAATTACAAATCCCCAGATAGTTTCTGAAAGGTTTAACTCTCTTTTTGTGGACACAGTTGGTGACCTTTTAAATAAGAGTAACTTGTATAAAATAAAGCAAACTTTGCAATACATTATAAAGTTCTGTTCAAAGACCATGTTTGCCTCTCCGATTACAGAAACTGAAGTTGAGAGTGTAATAAATAGTTTGAAAAGACACTCCTCTGCTGGGTTTGATGAAATTACTTTTTTTTTTAGTGAAATGCTGTTTACATTATTTGAAAAAAAACCCTTACACAGGTATTTAATATATCTGTTAATTCTGAAATTTTCCCAGATGTGATGAGAATAGCAAAAATTAGACTTCTTCTAGAAAAAGAGTGATAAATTAGATATTAAGAATTACAGACCTGTTTCTGTTATTTCAGTTTTTTCTGAAATATTGGAAAAATTATGTATCATATGTTGTTCTTCTATCTTAAAAAGTTTAATATTTCAGCAAGTGAACATATTGGTTTTTGGGATAATAAATCTATTGAAACAGCTTGTCACACTTTTATTGAAAATATTCAACAAGCTCTGGATACAAATTTGCTTGTAGTAGGAATATTTCTTAATCTTTTCAAAGGTTATGATGTTATAAACCGTGATATTTTGCTTTACAGATTAGAATCTCATGGTGTCAGGAGTAATTTAAATTTATGGTTTAAATCTTATATGTTGCAGCGAACACAGTTTGTCTCATTAACTCAAACTGATTATACTAATTTTACATTTAATAGCCATCTATCTTCATCTAGATTAGAGTAGAGTAGAGTAGAGTAGAGTGTGCTGCAAGGTTCAGTCTTGGGGCCCCTTCTATTTTTGTTACATATTAATGACTGGGCTGTGATTTTTCAGGGAGTAAATTTTGTCTTGTATGTTGATGACACTAATATATTTGTTGTAGATAAAGAGGAGGAGGTACTTCAACATAAAATAGAAATTTTAATGCAACAATTAGAATTTTGGTTTCACAAGAATAATCTTATTTTAAATACTGAAAAAACATGTGCAATAACATTTCATTCTCACCAAAATCGACATCCTTGTAGACCCCACATCATGTTTAATGGAAATAGAATTGCCTGCAGCACCGAATTAAAATTTTTGGGAATATTTATTACAGAGAATAGCTTGGCATGTGCAAATCCATTCCTTATGTGCATGTTTGAGTAAAACTCTAAGGGACGTAATGAGTACCCATATGCTATGGAGTATTTACTTTGCATGTTTCCAATCACAATTAAAGTATGGAAATTTATTGTGGGGCAGTGATGTGGAAACTATGGAAGTATATCAGCTACAGAAAAAGATCACTCCAGTAATTACTGGTGTACATAAATGTGAATCTTGTAAGCATATTTTTAAGAAATTTAGAATCCTAACACTAACGTCACTATATATTCTAGAGGTGTTATGCTTTATAAAAGAGTGTCATGGGAATTTAAAACAAAACTGTGGAATGCATGGCCATAATACAAGAAATAAATTGGACTTATATACAGGCTACTGTAGTACCATTTGATATCATAGAAGTGTGACAAACATGGGCATTAAATTATTTAATAAATTACCAGTACAAATCAAACAATTGGACAATTATAAATGTTTTAAGAGAGAAGTAAAAAATTTCCTGTCAAACAATTCATTTTATACAATTGAAGGATTTTTGCACTTTGAGGGTATGTAGTATGTCACACTTTGTGGCTTAATATAATAACAAATTGATGTGCCAATTTTACCTTTGTTTTGCTGAAATAGATTAGGGCATTAAATTATTTATACAGGAGTGTCCTACTACCTACCAAACCCGGCAGTTCTTTAATAATTCTAACACCAATGACGATATTACAACGAGATTTGAACACGAGTGCATTCGTTGTGTGAGAAATGAAGAGGAATGTGTCTGTAATGTGTGTCTGTAGTGCGCCCAATTGTTGGGACATGGAGCAGCGGTCCGCCAGCTAGCCAGCCTGTTTCCTGCCTGACGCGCCTCTCTGCTGATCTCTCTGTCATTTGGCTGAGGGTGCATACACAATATGGTTGTTGTTCGTGAGTGTTAGTGTAAATTGTGAATTCACACAGGATAGTTGGAAAATATATCGGTATACTCTGGAGAAATGAGTGTTTATTGTTCGCGAACGTACTGGCAAGGACTTTCCAAAATATGGCACGCCGGGTTCAATCCTGTCTGGAAGCAAATGGTGGCCACTTCCAGCGCATGTTATGATGTCGTCACATGTCTCACACAACGAACATACTCCTGTTCAAATTTCATTATAATATCATCATTGGTATTAGAATTATTAAAGAAATGCCGGGTTTGGTAGGTAGTGGGACACCCTGTATTATATTACTATGTGTATTGCAGTCTAATCATTATATATAGTTTGTCTTTATTGTATGTGTATAATTTTCGACAAGTCCAATATTACTACATGTGACACAATGGATTTAAATGTAAATAAATAAAATCTACTGTTAACAGAACTGTTTGTTACTAGATTTAGTTTACATGATTTATATGTAAGGTATGTGCTCTATGATGATTATTATTGACTAAATCACATTTCTCAGTATCTACATGCAGGGAAACATTATTATTATTATTATTATTATTATTATTATTATTATTATTATTATTATTATTATTATTATTATTATTACTTCTTGGTTTTTGTATGCATGTGAAATATGTAAGCTCTCATAGCCCCAATGGATTAATAAGTTTGTGTGATACTTTATTTGGCTGGCATTTAACAATTTTTTTATTACAGTTCAGGATTTTTTAAGTTTCATTGCTTTCATTTGTATCACCACATAACAGAAACCTGTATTTTAATTTGGCATAAAAGTATTCAAAATAGACACTGCATATAATATGTGGACTTGCTAACTCTGAAGTACAAGAAGATCCTAGGAACATTCCGTAGTGTGAGGTATGAGGTTTAGTGCTCAGTAATTGAGATAGGAAACTTATGTCATGTGCATGTTTTATTTAATGGCTTTTGCTAGGGTTATGTAGGTAAGATTTACATAATAGGTGACAGAAGTAAGAGTAGGTAGCACTTGTGGAATAATACTGACAGCACAAGAAGAACCTGTGTCCATGCCACTTTATCCACCAAAAATCCCACATTGACTTGCCTGGGCTGGCAGCTGGGTTTCTGCATCAGCTGAACAGTTAGGTAGCAAGTCAAGAATTAATTGTCTTGAAATTTTCATGCATTGAATGTTGAATATTTCCACTACCCACCTCCTCAAGAAAACATATTTTTCTGAAGAAAAACTAGTTACCAGATATTTTGCTTAAGAAAAAATACTAATACTTTATAACATAATACTATCAAATGCCTGCAGTGTGTAGGATTGAAATTCCACACAATGATGTTCATGAAAAGAACTGTCTATGTAGTTAACACTGCTGATTAAAGTAAAAATTAATTGACATTATGATTAGAATCCATTGCATTTGCTTTGAGTGTAACTACTCTATTAGTCAAATGTTGGTATTGCTTCTAGCTCATTGCCATCATTGTCAGTAATTTACATGTTTTACCTGTGTTGTTTTGCTTGTGTTTGTGTTGTTTAGAAAAACTGTGAAAGGGGGTTTCAAAGTGAGGTTAGAAAAAAAGGACTACACTGAATCTGATGACGTTGTGACTTGCAAACTGCCATCAGGCTTGGCTTGTAACAATGAACAACAGAGTGATGGGCTGTGTGAAGATTACGCTATTCGAGTCTTCTGTACCTGTACAGGTCAGTTGCACTGTTTGCTTTGGTAGCAGTCTTACTATTGGGAGTGATCTTTGAGGATTTTTTTGCTCTTTTAGTTATGGGTGTCGTAATTTTCTGTGGATCTACTATAGTTCATTACTAAGGATTTGCAGACACTTGGAGTTTTCAAATTCAAATAGGCTGCACCTAAAATTTGGCTTTGAACTTTGTACTGCCTGTTACAAATTTTGATTTGATTTTAAATTGTCTAAGCCTTTAAAGATAGAATTAAAGAACTTGTCTTATTTTTATGTATTAATAATGACATATCACCTTGCATTTTGAAAATTCAGAAGTATTTTGTGTGGAATTCCAAAATGTGACACAAGTTACAGTTTTACTGGTACTATTAAATGACAAACAAATTCACATGTGAATGACATATAGTGTCTTGTAGTTTAGCTGAAGGATTTAACCTCACAACCCCTGCAGCACACTCCAAGCCGGGCATTAGTGTGGAATGATCTCTGTAGATTTTTATCTGAAAGTTTGTTTTAGAACTTGGCGGGTATTGTCTCAAAAACTGTTTTTTTTTTTAATGGAAGAAATGTTTGAAGCATAAGACATTTGGTTTATCAAACTTTGTCTGGGCTAGTGGAATGAAGGACTAAAAGAAATGTCTGAGTAAACTTGCTTTTTTAGTGATTTGTGGCTTGCATATTCCACGTTCATCTCAATATAGTGCCCCTCTTGTTGCTTGGCTGGCATCAAAGTGGTGTTTTCCCTCTGGCCAAGTGTTTTCCTGTGGGTTAAGTATGATATGTGCAACTGCATTCATGTTACCTTCCCCCATTTCAGCAGCTTTTACATTTTCTTTTGGTACACAGTGTTCTTCATGATTACCCGCAAAGGGACACCTGGTGAACAGAGTGGTTATTATTCACCGGGCACTTGGTTTTACATTTGCAGATAAGGAAGTGCCTCATACAGGAAATTACGCATTTCATTCTTTTAGTGTAAGGTAGCACCATTTTGTTGAAGTGTTGGTACTTGGAGCAGTTGCTGAACAGAAAAATTCCCACTCTTTTTCAGGCAAACATTTTCACTGTTGTCACATGAAAGAAGAGGGAGTGTTGACACAAATTTTTATCAGTCCATAGAGAAGGTACCCCTTCAGTGTTTTGCTTTTTCTAGCCAAACATTCAGGTCTGTAGACCTGCTGATGATGCTGGATGCATGGAAATTAAGGGGCTTTATCTGAGAAGTAATGGAATGGGCTGAACAGTCTGGGGTGAATCCCCAGCCTGAACAAAATTTTCCATACCAATCCAGAGCAGCTCTGGGTCCCACCCAGCCTTCTGTACAATGGGTACTGGGTATCTTGCCAGGTGTAAAATGGCCGAGCATGACATTGACCATCCACCCCCATCTAGCACTAAGGTTAAAGGAGGAGTACAGCCATATGTAAACTTCCCCTCTGACTGTTCGTGGCCTGTCATATGGTGTTTTCTTTGTATGAGCAATAAACATCATCGATATATAAGTTATCATCATCAATTGTGACAGAATGACATTCAGACTGTGCCCTGAGATTAGGATTATGGAGATCTAAGGTGTCAATAAAACAGTATCTTGTACACATTTACACACAGGCACTTATTTACAGTGTCATGAGCTGGTGAATTGGCAAGCTGAAAGGACATGACTGAGGATTTAGCTGTTTGCCAAATCCTGTCTCTTCTTGCATGAACATGATTAAGGATTTACCTGTTTGCTATATCCTAACTTGAATACCTTACATGGACATGATTGAGAATGTAGCTGTTCACCAAATTCTGACTTTCACTTTTTGTGTGGACATGACTGAGAATTCAGCTGCTTGCAAAATCCTGACTTTGAACTTCTTACATGGACATGATTGAGCATTCGGCTGTTTACCAAATCCCCCAGAAGCAGTGTTTCAAAATAACAGGATTCAATTCATTGGTATAAAGCACATGTTTCCTGATTCTGCCTAACTGCCTAGGTCATTGGACCTGATATCTTTCAAGCAATTTGACATTAACACGTTGAGTGTGGTTGTGTACATTACCATAGTATGCAAGTTATACAGCAAACTTTCTCATAACTTTCTTATATTTGTTGATATGATGACTGTAGTCAAGACATCTGTGTACAAGGTTGTGATTAATGTTTTATATTTACAGAAACCAGCACAGTTTTGACAACAGTACCAACTTCTACCTCTCGTAAGTACCATATTCTATCACTGTTGGCTTTAATGCTCATGGTTATAGTCTTAGTGATGCTGAATTATACTCTCAGTTCATCACATACTATTGAAAGTATGAACAGATGGCATTATTGTTTTACTTGGTTAAGTGCAACTACTAATCACTCGTTTCTGAGCAATGCTTTCTGTTTACCTGTTTCTTGTTACATAACCCTCAATCTGTGTTCTACACTTTGGGTAAGAGTCCAGACTGTATGCTTACAATAAGAAGTAAATTTTTAGCTTTGTGTATACATGTAGAAGGTGTATTAAAAACATAAGGTAACAAACACTAATGCTGAGAACTTTGTGCTGACCTCACAACTTGCATGACATGATGTATGTATACCCTAAAACAGAAGGCCAGCTAGACACTATCTGTTATTGACCAAACTCTCAGAATCAGTACTAGATTTTACTGGTTCATGGGACAGTGAAATGTAAGGGTTGTCTTGGTCAGTTTTCAATTAATAGAGCTTCCTGGATTATTTGGTACCTTATGTTGCGTCTTTTACTGTGGCTTCTAATTTAAGGCTCCTCCATTTTACGCATGTAGCCCCCATTCTCCAGTTACAGGTTTTAGCATTTGTTAAAATAGTATGCATGACATTTGCTTTACCACATGTGGGACATTGATCTTTCCTGGCTCCTTCCCAGTGCCCCTTCATGTTGAGGATTTTGGTCTTCTGGAATATGATGCTTTGTCACTGGGTCAGTAGTTCCCTACATCTCAAATGAACACATTGTTTTCATCCTCTTGGGTCAAGTGGTCCATGAAGGTGATTCTTCATGGACCATTTCACCTGTGAAGATGAAGGGAACACATTCCTTTGAAATGCCAGGAACCTCTCATACAATGACGCAGTGTCTTTCTCCAGAGGACCAGGGTCTTTAATTATAGTCCTATGAAAAATTTGAAACTTGCACCTTCATCATGTTTTTCACTTCCCCTTGAATTTTATAGCTGTGTGTAATTGTATTTCAGCTTGTGGTGAAAATGAGGAATGGAGTACATGTATGGTACCATGCTCTCAAGTCTGTATGTATTATGATTTTGTACTTAAAGAAAATGGCTTATGCTCCAGTGTTGAAGACTGTGTCCCAGGTAAGTGGGTTTAATGAAATAAAAGAACACAATGTGAAAGTGAACTTAATTATCAACTTTTCTCATGGCTAGTTACAATGAAAATTGCAGGATTTGTTCTATGACTATTTTATATTAATTTCTACAGGTTGTGTGCCTGCAAGCTCAGTTATTCAGTGCCCTCTGGGCTCCCTTTGGAGAGATGCTGTCAGTTGTGTCAGAATTGCTGACTGCACCTGTCGATCTCACAGTGGAAAACCTGTCAAGGTATGTCTGTGAGTGATGCTGGCATGGTTTTTTTCCCCCTGGGAAGTTGTGCAGCGTAGGTTGGTAGTTGGTTACCAACATTTTGGGACAACATATTGGCACCATCTTCAAGGATCAGAAGTTCTGGGATTACATTGACCCCTTGAAGCATAGCACCTTTTGCACAATTCACTGTCACATTAAAGCACTCTGAATTTTGCCTATGAATGTATTTGTGTTCATATGCTTCTCGAAATAGTGCTTATTTCCCCAAACAGCGTTAGCTTACTAGTCTTTGTAATAGGGAAGCGTGTGAGTTAGGAACTGAATTTTTAAGCGTTATTTATAAAATTTTCAGGCTTTATGGTTTAACTGTTTCACAGAAATTATGATTGTGAAAACAGTCATTGGCATAGAACATCTCTAATTTCAGAAAAATTCTGAGACCATATTTTTTGAGATGCATTATGCAACTACTGAGATGGAGAATAAGGCCCTCACAAAGACAATAGAGGAAAAAAGAGGACACATACTTTGATGTCTTTAGCAGGTTCTGAAAAAGCTATAAGTGAATTGTATTGTGTGCTTTGGGCCCCTTATTAAAACAAAAGTTCAGACATTTTATTAGGTATGATGGAAATTTACAATAGTTTTTATACATGTTGTCATGAAGTGCATAGCCAGTTATTCCTGTCATTTTGGAAACTGCTGAACATCCTTAGATTGTATTTTGTGTCAAAGGCAGGGTCTACACTGCAATTTAAATTTGCCTGAAGTATTTTAATTATTTTCAATAAAATGTAACTGCCACTTGTATGAATTTCAAATAGAACTTCATTTCATTTTCTTGGTCATGGTTTATCATCAAAGAGCTGTGGTTGGCATGAATACATAACCCACTAAGATCTACAGCTTCTATTTGGAATGTTCTGAAATGGTGAATGTGTAGTAAATGTGACAAGAAGTAATTTGATACATAGAAGAACTAATTATACATCACCAGCTGTTTCGAAGTACGTGTATGAGAAAATGTGAGGAGAAATAACTTCTGATTGAAAACATAACTAACAAGACTGGCAGTGTGCATAGAACATAATATTGTGGCATATTCTTGTAACAGTTGTTTCTATGAAAATGTAACAGTTTACTTTGTATTGTTGTGCTGCATGTTACCGTCAACATTACAAATATTGAAAGTGTTGACATTGTAACACAACAGTGAGTTTTTAATTTTTTGCACTACATATCACTGTTAACAATATTAATGTTAAAAATGTTAGAACAGAAACAGATCACTGATTTCCCCCCCCCCCCCCC
>Ga0268261_10000697_pt1 | contig 21723 bp, 13 predicted proteins | sample TergutNc150P1_FD_190353 | JGI IMG/M metagenome (GOLD analysis project Ga0268261, IMG submission 190353) | Nasutitermes corniger P1 segment gut microbial community from laboratory colony in Florida, USA - Nc150 P1 (SPAdes) (version 2) | ecosystem: Host-associated > Arthropoda: Insects >...
CAGGAGCCAGCAAGCCAGTCGAGGCCATCGCCCGCGATGGCCAAGTCGACCAAACGAATCGCGTTCGGCGCTGATCAGCCGAGCACCTTTCGGCTACCCTGACTGAGGTTTTCCGTGATTTTCCTCAGTTGTAAGGCAAATGCCAGGGTACACGATGTTAAGTCGGGGCAAGGCCCGCACTCCCCTCCCCAGGTGCGGCGGCTTCACCAAAGCGCCTGACATTCGTTTTTGCGATGGAATCAGTCTGGGCTCGGAACCCAGACAACCAACCAACCAAAGGATATCCCCCTTAATTAGTTTACGCCACATAGGCACCAGTCCTTGGCAAAAATAGTCAAGGCCCTCAGCCTGACTTCAAAATCGTTAGCGTATTCCCCTGTTAGATTTAGGTGTCTGTTATAGAGCCCAGCGGTGCGGTCAAACACAGGAATGGCTAACAGACAGGGGGACGTCGACTTGCGCTTCGCGCAAGTCTCCGCCCCCAGGCTTGGCTTGGCTTGGCTTGGCGTGGCTTGGCTTGGGGAGTCTACCATACTTCACACCTCACAACCAGCCTTTGAAGATGGAACAGATAAAGTGTTCCGAAACGTCGACATTCAATAATCGGACGCCGGGGAAATACCCAAAAGATTACACACAATACTCAAAACACGGCGAAAGTTTGAAATCAAGAGCACTAAGAACTTGCCCAGGATGAAACGTACCAGATCCGTAACGGTATCCTTTCTGGGTTATTCTCATTCCTTATTAGCCTTAGAGCTGTATAATAATTAATGAACCTAAATGTCGGTCACGTATAAACGTATTTCATTACTTTGCGTGAGTCATATATCGAGCTTATATTCCGCACAAAGAGGATGTATTTCGATCGCTAATACACAAACATCTTCAGTTGGCCCAACTTATTTTCCGAGGCTACAGTTGGTGCAAGTCAAGTTCTTGTCACTTATTCTGTACAGCTTGGCTGAATGTCGAGCACATATATGTTTAGAATTATTTATCAGCACATTAAAGCTTCATGTCGAGCGTAAGAAAGGATTTTATTTAGTTGGCTCAAGTCACAATTCGCAAACATTTTTTGCAAGTGTGGACTGTAGTTCGAGTTCCAAGACACTAATTTCTTCATTTGACGCAATTAATATTACGAAATCAACTGTAGCACAGATAATCTGTAGGTCGAAATTTAATACCCTTTTAACTCTTACCCCGGTAACGTGGAGGATATGTTGAGCTCCTAATAATGCCAGCAGATATATGGGACTAACTCGGCGTTTAAAGTGTTAACATGGGTTCTCGCCAGTCAATTTTTGAACACATATTCCTAAGAGATAACCTAAATGTCGCCGTCGATCCCCTGTCGTAGATTTGTGGCAAGAAACATACCTACATTGTGTAGAAGCGGACATTTCTGCAAAATTAACGTTCAGACTTTTAGACAAATATTTCCACCTTTCGCCGCTAGGATCTCTGGCGTCTTTACAGACGTGGAGGCACCTGGCAACGAAAATGAGAAGCACTAAAAACTTTCCCAGGATGCAGTGTACCAGATCCGTAACGGTCTATTGTTCATGCCTTACTGGCCTTAGAGCTATATACCAATGAATAAACCTAAATGTCGTTTCCGTATACACGTATTTCGGTACTTAGAGCGAATCATATATCGAGCTCATATTCCGCACAGATAGGCTGTATTTCGAGAGCAAATACATGAACATCATCAGTTGGGCCAACTCATGTTCCGAGGCTCTATTGATTCCGGATGTGTCAAGCTCTAAGACACTTATTTCATCACTTTTCACAAGTCATGTTTCCAGTCCATAATCAGTACAGATAGACTGTGAGCCGAGAGTAACCACACGAATACCTTCATTTGGTGCAATTCATGTATAGACCAAAATTAAGAACAGATAAGATGTATGTCGAATGGCATTACACGAATTAAATGACTTGGAGTGAGACATGTTACAGGCTTTATTCGTATCAGTTGGACATCCTTGAGGTGGAGTAAGTCATGTTTGTAGTCCATCTTCAGCACAGTTAAGGTGCAAATTTGTCGTAATTATACGAATTTCCTCACTTGTAAAGATCTTGTTTCGTGTCAAATTTCTCATACAGTTTGGTTGTAGATAGATTGCCATTTAAAAAATTTCATCACTTTTAGCGCGAAACATTTCGAGACCATTTTCAGCACATATAATGCACGCGAATTGCTTCAGTTAGTGCAAGTAATGTTTTAGTCACTTATTCAGTACAGCTTTGCTGCATATCGAGAGCATATATGTTTAGAGTCATTTATCAATACAATGAAGCTTCATGACGAGCGTCAGAATGGATCATATTAAGTTGACCCAAGTCATAATTCGCGATCATTTTCTGCAAAGTTAGACTGTAGTTCGAGCTCCAATACACGAATTTCATCAGTTGGCTTAATTAATATTAGGAATTCAAATGTAGCACAGATATTCTGTAGATGGAAAATCAGTACTCTTGTAACATAGGTTGTCGCAAGTCATGTTTTGAATACATATTCCTAACAGATAACCTAAATGTCACCGTCGCTTCTTTGTCGTAGATTTGTGGCAAGAAACATACCTAGATGGCGAGGAGGCGGTCATTTCTGCAAAATTACCGGACAGACTTTTCGACAAATAGTTCCACCTTTTGCCGCTAGGATCTCTGGCGTCTTTGCAGGCGTGGAGGCACCTGGCGACAAAAGTGGGAATCACTAAGAACTTGCCCAGGATGAAGCGTACCAGGTCAAACATCTTCAGTTGGCCCAACTCATTTTCCGAGGCTGTATTGATTACCGATAAGTTGCATGTCAAGCTGTAAGACACTTATTTCATCGCTTTTCGCGAGTCATGTTTGCATTCCATATTAAGTACAGATAGACTGTAAGCCGAGCGTAATCACACGAATTTCTTGACTTGGCGCAAGTCACGTTTAGACCAATATTCAGAACCGATAAGGTGTACGCCGAATGCCAATACACGAGTTACATTACTTGGAGTGAGTCATTTTACAAGCTTTGTTCCTCACAGTTGGGCTGTATTGTCAAGCGCCAAATCACTATTTCCTTGCGGTGTAGTACGTCATGTGTGTAGCCCATATTCAGCACAGTTAAGGTGCTAGTTGTTCGTAATTATACGAATTACATCACTTGTCAAAGGTCTTGTTTCCTGACAAATTTCTACACAATTTGGTTGTAGATAATGGCCATTAAACAAATTAATCACTTGTAGCGCGAAACGTTTGGAGAACATATTCAGCATAGATAATATACAGGAATTTCTTCTATTGGTGCAAGTCGAGTTTAAGTCACTTATTCTGTAGAGCTTAGCCGCATGTCGAGCCCATATATATATATATATAGAGTCATTTATCAGCACATTAAAGCTTCTTGTCGAGCGTAAGAATGGATCTTATTAAGTTGTCTCAAGTCATAATTCGCTTTCATTTTCTGCAAAGATAGGCTGTAGTTCGAGCGCCAATACTCGAATTTTTTCAGTTGGCGCAATTCATGTTACGAAATCAAATGTAGCACAGATAATGTGTAGGTGAAACATTAATACTCTTTTACCCCTTACACCGCTAACGTGGAGAATATGGTAAGCTCCTAATAATGCCAGCAGATGGCAGATGGGATTTAACTCGGCGTTTATAGGGTTAATATTTGGTTAGCGTTGGTAGGACTTGAAATAAATCTTGATAATTTTATAAGTGTAACTTGCATTTTGTGTTGGCGTATTGGAAATTTAAGTTCGCATTTAGATATGAAAATGGTTGAGCCAGTTGCACGCATTAACAACAGGAAGACTGTGTTTGCAGAATTCCTTAGTAACAGCACATTCCTTTAGGCCTACATATGCTGTTGCTAAATGAACTCTATGAACTATAAACGCTAAGTTATGAGTTTTATGAACTGGTGTACCGGCCTGTATGACCGACTGGCAGGATCTTTGTGAACAAACTTTTAACGAGACCAGAGGCAAAGATCAAGGCGCTCTATGCAAAAGGCCTCAAAATGAGCCTTGCACATCAGACATTCCTGTTCATACCAGGTGAGTGGTGCATAGTTCATCCATAACTCGATACAAAAGATAATGATTGAAAAGTATTTTATTGGTTTATTTTGTATTTTCCAAATTTATATAGACGAGATAATCGAAACCACATAGATGATCTGCTTCCATATTGCTAGGACAAACTCTGATAGAAGATATTTAGGTTGTTTAGATATAAATTAGATATAGTGTACATTTGTTGAAATATACGTTATATATTTTTATTTGAAAGATATAAATCGTAATCTGTCTGTGTTCTGCTGGGACGAAAGCTGTGATGAAGTTTAGATATAACCTAATCCCAAGTATTCCCCCGGATTAATTGTTTTGATTTGGTATAGCGGTTCGAGTCCGCTCAACTAAAGTGTTACGTGGCCACGGTAGAGAGATTACTACACCCGTAGCCACCACGAATTACGATCATAGGTAGAAACGGCAGTAGTCTGCCGAAATTACAAATACTGACCTGGTGGCAGTGAAATTTGAGATCGAGAAAGCTAAGACGAGAGTAAGTAGGAACATAGCTATCTCGCATTTATAGTACCTGTCCGGATAGGAAATAGTGGAAGTCTAACCGTTATCCGGGAGGTACTAAAAAATAGGTGACATCGGCGGGTTCACAACCCCCGGTCACTACAGTAGTGTATTGGCGCCATAGCAAAAACCGATATGTGATAAATATTGGTTGCAAACATGACTCGCTTGAACTGAATATTGTTGTGTGTTGGCGTTCGTGATACATCCTGTGCTGAAAATAAGCTCGAAACATAATAGCGCCATATGTTGAAATTCGTGCATGGTGATTAACATGAAGCCTCACTGTACTGAATATGGGTTCCAAATTAAGAAATTCATATATTGGCGATCGACCTGCAGCCTATCTGTGCTGAAAATGGGTTAGAATCATGATTCCCGACAAAAGAATAAATTGATATATTTTCGGATTAGAGCTTTTGTGTCCTGAAAATGGGCTCGAAACATGACTTGCGCCAAATAAAGAATATTCTGCTTTGACTCTCGACATGCAGCCTGTCTGTAATGAAAATAGGCTGTATACCTAATTAGCGCCAAATGAAGAAATTCGTTCATTGGCGTTCGGCCAACAGCCTATCCGAGTTGAAAACGGGCTGGAAATATGATTCGCGCCAAATTAATAAATCCGTGCATTGCCGCTCAGCATGTAGTCTATCCGTGCTGAATATGAGGACTAAACATGATTCGCGACAAATGAAGTAATTCGCATATTGGCGTTCGACTCAGATGTTATCTGTACTGAAAATAGGGTCAAAAAATTACTCGCGTCAATTGAAGAAATTAGTGATTTTACGCTCGTTATTCGTCCTATATATGTTATATATGTGTTCTAAACATAATTAAATGAGGAAATTCGTATATTCTTGTTCGACCTACAGTCTATCTGTGCCGAAAATGGGCAATAAACATGACTCGCTTCAAATGAAGAATTTTGTGCATTGGCCCACTATATACACCGTATAAGTGGGCTGCAAACATAATTCACGCCAAATGAATTAATTTGTGCATTGGCGCTCGACATGCGTTTCGAATATGAATTCTAAACATGATCCGCGCCAAATGAAGCAATACGTGTTTTGGCTTACGAAGTACATCCTATCTGTGCTGAAAATTGACTCGAAACTTGACTCTTGCCAAATAAAGAAATTCTTGCATTGGAGCACGACATGCAGTCTATCTCTGTTGAATATGGGTTCTAAACATGATCCGCGCCAAATGAAGAAACTCTTAATTTGGCCTTAAACCTACAGCCTATTTGTACTCCGTATGGGCTCTATACATGATTTGGGCCAATTGAGGACATTCGTGAGTAGGCGCTTGACATTCACCTTATCTGACCTGCATATGGGCTATAAACATGATACGCTCCAAATGAAGAAATTCTTATATTGGCGTTCGACCCATAGCCCATCCTTTCTAAAAACTGGCGTAAAGCATCTCTATCGCAAATAAACAAATTCGTGAATTGGCGCCGACATGCAGCCTAGAATCATGACTCCAGCCAAAAGAATAATTTCATGTATTGTCGTATTAGAGGTATTGTGTAGCTACTAAAATTGGGCTCGAAACATGACTTGCCCAAATGAAGAAATTCGTGCATTGACACTCAATATGAAGCCTGTCTGTGTGATGAAAATGGTCTCAAAATCTAATTAGCGCCAAACGAAGAAACACGTTTATTGGCATTCGGCCTACAGCCTATCTAAGCTGAAAATGGGGTGGAAGCATGATTCGCGCAAAATTATTAAACCCGTCCATTGCCTCTCAGCGTGTAAATGTCCGTGCTGAATATGAGGTAATTCGTATATTGGCGTTCGAACTACAGCCTATCTGTACTAAACATTTGCTGCAAAAATAATCGGGCCAAATGACAAAATTCGTGCATTGGAGAACAACATGCAGCCTATCTGTGCTGAATATGGGCCCTATACATTATTCGCGCCAAATTAAAATTCGTATATTGGCGCTCAACCTACAGCTTATATGTTGAAAACGGGCCAGATCAATAACTCGCGCCAAATGAATAAATTCATAAATTGTCGTTTAACATAGAGCTTATCTGTATTAAAAATTGGCTGTAAACATGACTTGCGCCAACTAAATAATTCTCATAATTTTAGAAAACATTTTCATTATATATCGGCTGTAGGTCGAGGGATAATACACGAATCTACTAGGTTGGCGGTAGTCACGCTTCGGGCCCATATTTAAGACAGAAACCCGGAATGGCGGTCAACAATGTACGCATTTAATCAGTTGGCATATGTCATGTTTCGAGCCCCTATTCAGCACAGATAGGCGGAATTTCGGGTGCCAATAAAAGAATTTCATTATTTGGCGAAAGGCATGTTTCGGACCCATGCTCAGCACAGGTAAGCTGAATATCGAGTGCCAATAAACGAAATTCATTAGGCGGCGCAAGTCATGTTTTGAGTCCATATTCTGCACCGATAGCCCGAATGTCGAGCAACAATAAACAAATCTCATCAGTTGGTGCCAGTCATATTCCGAAGCCATATTCATCTCAGACAAGCTGTAGGTCGCGGTATAATACACGAATTTCTTCAGTTGGCGCGAGTCATGTTTCGGGCCATTTTCAAGACTAATATGCTGAATGCCGAATGCCAATACACGAATTTCTTCGTTTGGCGCGTGTGACGTTTCGAGCCTGTTTTCAGCACATACTGTTTGTAGGCGAATCCAATACATGAATTTCTTCGGTTGGCGCGAGCCATGTTTCGAGCCCTTTTCCAACAAAGGTAGAATGAATGTCGAGCAAAAATGCACAATTAGCGTGAGTCATGTTTCGGCCATATATTCAAGAGAGAGAACCTGAATGTCGAGGACCAATACACATATTTTATCATTTGGTGCAATTCATGGTTCTAGACCATACATATCACAGATAGGCTGAAATTCGTGTGCGAATAAACGAATTTCATCAGTTGACACCAGTCATTTTTCTAAACCATATTTAGCACGGATAGACTGAATTTCGAGTACCAATCCACGATTTACACAGTTTGGCGCTAGTTATGTTTGGAGGCCATATTCAGTAGATATAGACCGTATTTCGAGCGCCAATACACGAATTACTTCAGTTGGCGCGTGTCACATTAGGGACTATATTCAGCACAGTTTGGCTGAATATCCAGTGTCAATACACGAAATTCATCAGTTGGCGCGAGTCGTGCTTCGAGGACCTATTAAACACAGAAAGGCCGTCGTTCGAGCGCCAATTCACAAACTTTTCTTTTCGCCCTAGTCACGTTTCGAGCCTATTTTCAGCATAGTTAGGCGGTAGGAGAGACACCAATACAGGAATTTTTTTCGGTTGGTGTGAGTCATGGTTCGAGCCCAAATTGTGGACAAATATTCTGAATGTCAAGCGTCAATACACGAATTTCATCAGTTTGCACAAGTCATGTATCAAACCAATATTCAGCACAGATAGGCTAAATGTCGAGTGCCAATACACGATTTCCATCAGTTGTTGCATGTTATGTTCCGAGAAGTTATTCAGTGCAGATAGGCCGTAAGTCCAGCGCAAATCCGCGAAATTCTTCGTCTGTCGCGATAATGTTTCGAGCCTATTTTCATCACAGATATGCCATGGGTGTAACACTAATACGCGTATTTCTTCGTTTTGCTGGAGACATGTTTCGAGACCTTATTCGGCACCCTTAGACTGAATGTCAAGCACAAATACACGAATTTCTTCGGCCGGCGCGAGTCAAGTTTCGGGCCCATATTTGGGTTAGATGAGCTGAATGTATGGCGACAATACACGAATTTAATCATGTGGCGCAAATCATTTTTCGATTCCATATTCATCGCAGATACGATAAATATCGAAAGCCAATAAGTTTCATCAGTTGTCGCAAGTCTTGATTGGAGCTCATATTCAGCAGAGATAGGCTGAATGTGGAAGGCGATTTCATCAGTTGGCGCAAGTCATGTTTGGAGTCCATATTCAACACAGATAGGCTGAATACAAGTGCCAATACACGATTTTGACCAGTTGGCGCAAGTCATTTTTCGATTCCATATTCATTACCTTTTGAATGAACGTCGAGCGCCAATACACGAATTTTATCTGTTAGCACGTCATTTTTCGAGCCTATATTAATCACAGATACGCTAAGCATGGAGTGCCATTACACGAATTTCATCAGTTGGCGCAAGTCGTGTTTCGAGCCCATATTCAACAGAGATAGGCTGTATATCGAAGGCAATTACACGAATTTTATCAGTTGGCGAAAATCATGTTTGGAGTCCGTATTCAATACCGATAGGCTGAATGTCGAGCAACAATAAGCAAAACTCATCAGTTTGTGCCAGACATGTTTCGAAACCATATTCATCTTATATCAGCTGCAGGTCGAGGGCTAATACACATTTTTTTTTTTTGTGCGTGTGACGTTTCAGCACAGATGGGCTCTAGGTGAAAACACAATACACGAAATGTTTCGATTGGCGCGAGTCATGTTTCGAGCCCTTATCCGGCAAAGATAGAATGAATGTCGAACAAACACGTACAACTGGAGTGAGTCATGTTTCGGGCCCATATATTTTAAAATATTTTTAAGTCATTTATCTCGCATAATTTTATAAATCTCGATTTTGTATATCTGTTGTACTGGGTTCAGATTTTTGATTATGATTGTTTATTTAAATACTGTGTAAATTGAATAGAAAATTAAAACAGGCTTCTATCATGAGATAAAATTCTATATTTTTCACTATTAAACTAATACATTATAATAATTTGCCTTTGTCAATTTGCCTTTGTCAATTTATATTTGAAATATAATGTACAGAATAACATTAAACATAGATGATTTATTATTTTACTACGTTTAGTTAATGTATTATAAAAATGATCATGAAATAAAAGTAACTTATTAATCACAATTTCATTTAACATTATCAGATCGTAATTAAACTTACTTGTTACAGCAAGGTTGACTTTTGTGACATTTGGAGTTACAAAGTAAGTCGACTGATTTGCACAAACACATCTTCGTGATACACTTCTTTGAACAGTTGCATTTTTTGAATCCTTGTCCACCAACTAAAAAAAGCTTTTTTTCACCACTTCACGTACACTTCTTTCTTCCTTTCCGCCTTCTTCGATGCTTAAAAAACTGTAATGTGTGTAAAGGAACTAATTAACATTTGGTTAGCGTTTAGAATTTTGGAATTTGAAATGAATTTTGATAATATTATAAGTGTAACTTGCATTTTGTGTTAGCATATTGAAAATTTTAATTTTGCATTTAGATATAAAAATGGTTCATCAAGTTCCACACACTAACAACAGGAAGAGTGTATATGCAGAATTCCTTAGTAACAGCACATTTCTTTATGCCTATATATGCTTTTGCTAAACGAACTCAATGAAACTGTAATCGCTGAGTTATGAGTTTTATGAACTCGTACACCGGCCTGTATGACGGACAGGCAGTATCTTGGTGATAAAACTTTCAACGAGACCAGACGCAAAGAACACGGTGCTATAGGCAAGGCTTCAAAATGAGTCTTGTACCTCAGATATTTCTGTTCATACCAGGTGAGTGGTGCATAGTTTATCCCTAACTCAAGACGAAAGGAAAATGAAAAGTATTTCATTGATTTATTTTGTATTTTCGAATTTTATGTAGACGAGAAAATTGAAACCGCACAGATGATCTGCCTCCATATTGCTAGGCTAAAATCCGATAGAATATATTTAGGTTGTTTAGTTATAAGTTAGATATAGTGTAGATTTGCTGAAAATATACATTACATGTTTTACTAGAAAGATGTAACTCGTATTCTGTCTGTGTTCTGCTGGGGCGTAAGCTGTGATAAAGTTAGATATGACCTAATCAAAAGTATTCCCCTGAATTGTTTTATAAGTTGGTATAGCGGTTCCAGTCCGCTCAGCTAAAGTGCTACGTGGCCACGGCGGACAGATTACTACACCCGTAGCTACTGTAAATTACGATACTAAATAAAAACGGCAGTAGTGGTCAGTAGTCTGCCGAAATTACAAATACTGACCTGGTGGCAGCGAAATTTGAGATCGAGAAAGCAAGATGAGAATAAGCAGGAACGTCGCTATCTCACATCGCATAGTACCTCTCCGGATAGGAATAGTGGAAGTCTAACCGTTATCCGGGAGGCACTACAAAATTGGTGGCATCGGTGGGTTCACAACACCCGTGGTCACTACAAAATTTTGTTTGCACAAGGTAAATTGGTTTCTTGTGTACAACGCTTTTAGTTTACCCAACTTAGTACTAAGTTCATAAAATTTTTCGTCGCTAATGTCTGTGATAACGGCTATTATTGATTTTAGATCCATCTTTGCTCTATCAATATGCGGCACTTTTATTCTAACATTTTGTCCGAAAGTAGGTTTTTGGAACTTTTTAGAAGAAGTTGCTTTCATTTTCTTTGCCTGCTTCTCAAGTCCCTCTCTGGCAGCCTCTCAAAACCTTTTCACTTTTTGGGCTGTGCTGATAGTCGCAGCTGTCATGTTAGGGGTTTTAGAGAATGCTTCTGGGTCTATTTTTTTATTTTGAACTTCGGTCTCCACTTCCATCGTTACGTAGGTTTCTGTTTCATTTGTATCATTACCTTGCAATTCCAAATTAAGAGTTGTTTCGTAGTCACTTTCTTCATCATCTTCTATATCACTCGTGCGTTGTTAATATTTATAACTTTTTTAAGTCCTCCTCAGTGGTTGTGTTGCTAATTAAATTCCGTGGAACAACAGAGCTTGCAATTCCCAGTTTCATAGAAACACCAAACATAGCTTTGTAAGGTGAACATCTGATCCCCTCAGCTAAGAGAGTCACGAGCATGTCTGGACCTGCAGACTACAGGCTCAGACACACTCAACGCTTATTTCGGGCTTTTACCAATTGGTGTCGGTAAATGCCAGCATTTACCAACACCAATTGGTAAAAGCCCGAAATGGAAGCGTTTACAAGCATTTTTTGGACTTTTACCGCCTCACTATGGTAAATGCTGGCATTTACCAGTAAAACCTAGGATTTACCAATTTTCGGGCTTTTACGGTAACATAAACACGCCTGTAGTTTCTGTACTTATTTCTTATATTTGTGCAGCTGCTCATTTTCTGAATTTTGGCGAGATGAATATGCGATCCCTGCACATCGCTTTATTTCATTATAGGAAAAATATATTAAACAATTTCGGATGTTTGAAGGTTAGTTCCTGTGGGGCGATCAGAAATATATTGACAGGACGCTTTTTACCATGGCGATTAGTACAAACATGCTTATTGGAAACATGGGTCTTTATATTTAAGTGTACGGTTCACAGTGAAGTCTGATTCTCAGTTTCCGTATTCTGTTCCTGTTTTCTTGGAGTTTAAGATATATTTTTCACTTATACGTGCTTACCCCCTAATGACAAGTATAAATATGCATATTCGGAAAATCGAAGTTTAAGGAAACGTCAGTTCTGTACTTGTTTCTTATGTGTTTGCTGATGTTCATTTTCTTCATTTTGGCGAGGTGAATATGCGATTTCTGGACATACTTTGGCACTGGAAGTGAGCAAAGTTAGGTGCCCATGACGTCATATGTAAAAAGATGGCGGCTGGTTCAATTACCTCTGTCGGAAATGACGTCGTATAAGAAAAACATGCCGGCAACTCGCTTAGAAGATAAGCATGGGTTTCAGTGCGCATATCCGCCATATTTGTTTTTACATGACGTCACTTTCGGCAAGTTTCGTTGACCCCAGCCGCCTTCGTTGTTCATATATGTCGTAATCCTCGTGTGACATTGCTCACTTCCGATGCCAAACTTGCAGTTTGATTACTGCCCTAGTTGATGAGCGCCCCTCCATGTTAACCAAAAGAGAGTACCCTTCGGAAACGCCCATTTCAACACTCTTATATAATTTTCTTATTTTTATGATCCTAAATATTCAATCTCTGCATTTCGATCCCTTTGTCTATCAGAAGTATATAGCTACAACCGACATACCTCTGGGTATGTTGTCTTCTTCTCCTTCCCCTGAAGTATGCCGGTTATGTCCCGTTCACCTGTCCTAATTTTTGTAATTAATATAATTATTGGGAATACAATGACTAGGACATGTTATTAGCTCTAGCGGTAAAGTCGTGAGATCCTCTTGAGGGAATCTACGGGAATGTGTCAGAGTGCGCTGTACTCAGTCCTTGTTTTTAATTTAAACTAGCCGGAAGGATAGTTCACCGTTCTTTATTTGGATAATCACACTTTGCTGCTACACACACGTTGTGAATTACAGTCCTTTGATGAGAGCTGTCGTCTCGCGGCACCGAAATACACTTTATCGCACTGACGTTTATGCTTATCAAAATATGTTGTTTCCACGTCCGCCTTGTCTGATCAATTTTTACGGAATGACCCCTGGCATCTCCCGGTTTCCCTATAAGTTCGAAATTTTGAACAAAATGTGAAGGTTCCCATTGGTTAAAATGTTAAATTTCAATACTTCCTAATTGGTCCAAAAGTAAAAATTTTGAATACTTTAAATCCATTGGCTCCCATTTATGTAACGTTGTTTCCATTGTCGTAACCCGTGTGAACCCCTGCACGCGTCATACTGGGCTTTCTTAATGTGCAAACGTGACTAACATGGAATTCTTCCTAGCAGGATTTCAGATGTCCAAAATCTGTCAAAGTTTACAACGTCAATTGTTCCAAAAAGTTCCCTAAGCCAATGACAAACAGCAATCCTGCTAGCTTACTATACCCGCCATAAACTGTTTAACTCTCTCTGTCCCTGTACTCTGCTATAAAGACTTGTTACAATTTCCCTTCCACCAAAAAAAAAATTACCAGTTTTAAATAGATCTGTCCTGTCTACCAAATGTACAATTCTGGCACTTAATAAAGGACTTAAAAACCCCCACGTACCGGTTATAAATCTCCCCCATTTCCTGTCCGTACGGTTACATAGCCAACAAATTCGGACATTTGGAGTTTAATATTGGCCATTTTTTCAGCAGCTTCGCAAACCGAAATACACACAAAACCCGCATTATGCCAAATTCATAAATTAACACACGTTGAAAGGAAAACTCAAACTTTATATTCGGATATATTTTCCAGTGACGTGTTGACTCTCATATTTCATTACTTGACGGTAAAGTCCTGTCTTTTGAGACGTGTCACGCCACATATTTGTGCTTTATCCACTAATGAGACGTTTAAATATTCCTGTTCCCTACCTCTAATTTCAGTTCTGTAACGTTAAGCTGATATCCAGAATTGTATGTTACTTGTTTCAATGCGTCTGATGAAGGAAGCAGGTGACAATTTCGGTTGTTTGGAGGTTAGTATTCGTGTTGCAATCTGATATATAATGAAAGCCCTATTTTCCCAGGGTGACTCGTACAAACAATGGCTTTTATATTTAAATGTACGATATATCATTGTTCACGATGAAGTTGTCTAATTTTCACTAGTCCTTTTTTTTCCAGTTCGAGATTCCTTTTTCACTTACAAGTGTGTAACCACTAATGACATTAACATGCGTATTCGAAAACTCAATGTCTAAGGAAACGTCAGTTCTGTACTTGTTTATCTGATTTCCCATGTTAATTTTCTGCATTTTGAAAAGCTGAAAATACAATTTCTGCAAATCGTCTTTAGGAAGTATACACTAAACAATTTCGGATGTTTGTAGGTTTGTATTCGTGTTGCGATCTGAAATATATACAAAGCCCGCATTATCCCAGGGTGATAAGTTCAAATATGCTTCTTAGAAACATCGGCCTTTATATTTAAATGTACGGTCAATAGTGAAATCTGATTTTAAGTTTCCATATTCTGCTTCTGTGTTCTTGCAGTTTAAGATTTCTTTTTCACTTATACTTTCTTACCCCCTAATGACAAGTCTAATCATGCCTATTCGAAAACTCAAAGTTGGAGACGTCAGTTCTGTACTTATTTCTTATGTTCATTTTCTGCATTTTGGTGAGCTGAAAATGCGATTTTTGCACATCGCTCCATTCCGCTGTAGGAAGTATATACGTACTAAAAAAAATTCATGTGTTTGAAGGTTATTATTCGTGTTGCAAACTGAAATATAACAAAGCCCGTATTTTTCCAGGTTGATTCCCTTTAAACGCCAAATTAAATCCCACCTGCCATTTGCTGGCATTATTAGGAGCTCAATATATTTACCACGTTAGCAGGATAAAGGTACAAACATGCTTATTGGAAACAATGGCTTTTATATATAAATGTCCTGGTGCGTCGAAACTAATCGTAAGGACGGTTTCCGATGGCGATGTCGGAGGAGCACATCTCCTTCCGCATGCTCTGCTTCCAACTCATGGTTTCAGCACAGTAACCTCAATTTCATAGAGGTTATATTCCTCACGTACGATATAGTAGCAAGCAGGCATGCAGCGCGATACCCCCCTTCTTCCGTGTGGTGCCGCTAAGTGAGTCGCCGTCGCTCTACTCCTGACATCACGCTTGTCGACGCCCAAAACTGGAAATCTTGTGGCGCGCACAGTACCACGAATGGCAAGTGAAGAAAAGAACCCCACACCTTATCTGTGGTATTGTGCACGCCACACATGGCTGAAATGCGGAACTAGTGTACCACATTCTGACGGAGTTCCATCACATCAAGCCTAATTTCAGTGATTATCTCGGGCATTTATGATAATACCTGCGCATACCCCTTGTGGAAGCCCACGGAAGTGCAAGTAGATATAACACAATTAAAAAAACTATAACATGATTTAATAACCAACAAAGATGAAAACATTATATCCATCTCACCCAAGTCTATTGGTAATATCTGAAATTTAGGAATCCAGGAATTTTCTCGCAAATTTTTCATGTCTTTCAAGAAGTAACTCGGAAATTTCCCAGAACTGCCTCGGCGAATATTCTCGTAACTTTTCCATCTATGTTTCAGGAATTATCTCGGAAAAAAAAATCAGAATATCCTCAGCGAACATTCTCGAAACACTGCAATCTGTATTTCGGAAATTATGCCATAAAATTCTCGGAAGGGTATCAGCGAACTTTCTCGTAATTTCTACATCTGTGTTAAGGTATTATTTAAAAAATTTATTGTTAGGGCATCGGCGAACATTCACATAATTTTTCCATATGTGTTTCCAGAGCTATCTCAAAAAGGTCTCATAAAGGCCTTGGCGAACATTCTCGTAAATTTCCCATCTGTGTTCCAGGAATCCAATACTGTGTTGACTGACTGGTTGTCCCACAAGGGAAAACGGTTGGTAATATTCTGCTGAGAAGCTAATGGAAATTGGTCACTGTAAGCACACAGCTCTTGCTTTTCACCAATACTTAATATTGCCCTCTTCCCCATACTTTGCACCAGTAAAATAATGAGTTACAATAATTAAAAACTGTAATATAATGTTTATCTAACAATGACCTGACAGCAAAATTATTGCCACAGTATATCAAATGTTTTGGAAATTCTACAGACTGTTACTATAGCAATTTTCAATAATCTCAAAAGAAAAATGGAGTCCAAGTTCTATTATGAACTGACTTGGGATGCTTATACAAAGACACTGATAAAGTATTCAATGTCTCAGTTTATTTTGTCTTTACTTCACACAACTCTATCCATGTGCAACTGAGAACTTACAAGTATCATTTAAAAACCCCCTGCAGGGTTTGAAAAGAAAGCTGTGCATAGAAATTCTTGTAGACACTCTGACAGTCACCAAACACTTTTAATTTCAGATGGCTGGGCAAAACTGAAATAGTGTCAGTACAATCCATAAAAGCCGCTTTAGATTACGAAAGTACAATTTTACTGTATACTACTAACACAACATAGAATACCATGCAAGTCAAGCTCAGTGTTATTTATTGTCTTACAATGTCTGCATTTAGCAACACAAGTCTATATCAGACATTTTAATGCTTATGGGCACATTTGTATCACCAAGGTCTTTGGTAAATGGCAGTTAGGAGGGGCGACACTATACTGGGCACTACTCATATTAATATAAGAAATTTGTGTTCACAGACTTCCATGGGCGCTCAGTTAAGATGGCACAGTACAGAGGGTTGATATACTTTTATTGTGATTCTGAGGGCTAATTCAAGACAATGTTATGCCTCTTCACAAATGAGATGTTATGTACCATATAATTTCTCCAAAGTGTTGTAGTCTCCTTGGATGTATGATGGAATTAACTGAGAATGGTATAATCCTTCCACAGCAGATTGGCTGAACATAACTGTTTTACAAACAAATACTAAAACTTAAACTTAAAGGGGGGGGGGGTAGCAACTTCCTATCAGAAGTACACAATTTATAACCTAAAATGTACAAATTTTGCATGTGTACTGGTATTATTTCAAAACAACAACCACACAATCATTAATGTCAGGTGCCAGTCGCATGTCATTCCTGAGAAAGTGTTGCTTTCCCATCAGATGCCATGAAGAATGTACATATTTTCTTACTTAATTCTGGTCCAACCTTCTTCATTGTTGTCAGTGGTCCCACTCCTCGACGTATCTGTAAAGTACCAAAGTACCTCACAGTTTTAACTAAAAATTAAATTGTCCACAGATATTTGAGTAAAGACAGGGAATTGTACAACTACCTTATTACCCAGACATACAGAAATGTACTTTTTCTTGTTATTTGGTATCGGTGTGAGGCTTGGTTTCTCATACTGAGGGAGGAACATAGGCTGAGGGTGTTTGGGAATAGGGTGCTGAGGAAGATATTTTGGCTTAAGAGGGATGAGGTAATAGGGGAGTGAAAAATACCACATAATGAGGAGCTTTATGCTCTATACTCCTCACCAAATATTATCAGGTGATGAAAACAAGAAAGAGATAGGTGGGGCATGTGGCATATATGGGAGACACAAAAGGTGCATACAGGGTTTTGGTGGGGAGACCTGATGGAAAGAGACCGATTAGAGGACCTAGGCATAGACTGGAGAATAGTATTAAAATGAATCTTCAATACGTGGGATTGGGAGGAATGGACTGGATTGCTGTGGCTCAGGATAGGGACAGGTAGTGGGCCTCTGTGAATGCGGTATTGACCCTTCTAGTTTCACAAAATGCAGTGATATTGACTAACTGAGGAAGGACGCTGTCCCATGAAGTAAACTAAGTGAGAATTTAACCATCCAGGGTGGCGCCATGCAAAACACCACCAGAACGGGCGTGTTGTATTTTATGCAACATGGGGAGTTTTCATATTATATAATGCAACAAGTCAATTTTAGTATATAAAATAATGTATTTGTCTGACCTGTAGGGAAACAGAACCCAAAATTAAATGTAGAAATGTGAAAAGCCATGTTTATGAATATGATAAGATGAAAATGAGTCAATTACTTCTCCTATTCACACTCTGAACTGGTGATTATGTTCGCATCACCACAATTTGCACAGATAATCTGTTTCTTGCTGTGCTGCTTACAAATGAATCAGTTGAATTGATCGCATTTCATAGATGCTGACGAATTTTTCTATCGCCCGCATATGAAGCAGCTTCCCTGTTTCTTCGGTGGCCTACCAGCGATGCCATCTCCATTATCTTCCACAGGAAGTGGATGATATTTTTCAAGAAATGGGGAAACATCTCTAGGCAGTGAAGGTATTTGAGATCTTGAGACGAGATGCTCTTTCATTAGACTCAATGATAGGTTTTTCAAGAAAAGTATTCTGTGTTGCGGTTCATCAGATGGTGTGTTGATGGTGTATATCACCCAAGAACTGATGCCGCAATGTTCATAAGGATATAAAACACAGCAAGAGGTCATCGCCTTGTGACGCGCGAGACGGAATACAAAGCACACATCTTGTCACGTGTCCACACCACCCTTTGTCATATCATAGTCCAGGATAATCTCTGGTTTTTAGTTGCCTCATCCATAACTCCAGAATCATGCTTACTTGAAACCAGTATGACTGCCTTGTTCCGTTTTGGTACAAATGACACCAATACTTTATCCTTTTGGAATCCAAACATAATTTCTCCCGGCTGTCTCGCTTTTGTAGGCAGAAATTCGGGTGGAATTTCATGTTTATTTTTCTTCATTGTTCCTAACTGGGTTGTTTTCTTTTCCAGCAAATAATGCAAGAGTGGGATGTTTGTGTACCAATTATCAGTTGTCATATTTTTGTTGCTGTTCTCAATAGGAGACACGAGTCGCTTAACAATATCAGTAGGAGTGTTTCTCATGTCATAGGGTCCTGGCGGCTGTTTTCCACAATAAATCTCCAGGTTGCTGCAGTAGAAAGTCTTTGCATCACATAATGCAAATATTTTGACTCCATACTTGGCAGGTTTGTTCGACATGTACTGAATAAATGAACACCAGCCTCTAAAAGGATGCAGCATCTGATCAATAGATGTGAATTCACTGGTATTATAGCACTGCTGACAATTTTTCACAAATATATCCAATATGGTGCAGACTGGTGCCAATTTATCAGTCTGGCTTCTTCCTGATCTCGTCTGCAGGTCATCGAAACGTATGCACCGAAGTAAAAATAAGAAACGGTCATAGCTCATGCATGCTCTCAATATTTAAACGCCAGTGCCATCGGCAGTCCAAAGTTCTCTTACATTGGCGTGATATCCTTTCCTTGTACCAGTCAAATAGAGGAGCCCCAACAAAGCCATTATCTCACTTCTTGAAATTTCCGTACACCTATGTTATGTTCTCTTGCAAACTTATGCCGGATTCCCTGCAGGTATTTGTTGGTGCATTTGACAATTTCATCTATGATGTCGATATCTATGATTTTCAGATATGCCTCAAGTTCTGTAGATGTGTCTCTGGCATGAGATGTAGGTCCTGGAATTTTTTTCACAATATTCTTTCCTCTGGTCTTAGCCCTTGGAGCAATTTGTGTTTTCCTCCATCTTGTTTGTTTGTCTCTGCCTATACAGAAATTGCCATCATCGTCATCTGTTCCGTCACATTAACTAAGTTCCTCATCTCCCGAAATGTCAGGTTTGCTCTATCATGATCAGCATCGTCCACATCCACATTCACCACACTCAGATCAGCGTCACTTTCATCCTTGTCAGTTGTGATTTCCTCATCGGAAGGGATCTCTTTAAAAGCTTGTAACAAATCTTCACACCTCAACCACTTCGCCATTATGCACACTGAGGAGGACATATAACGCATCAATAAAATGTGAAGGAAGAAGATGTCATACAGATTTCGCCACTTACTGAAATATTGCGTGAGGACAAGTGCGCTGCATAAAGTACAACACTCTAGGACGTCAAGTGCGTCACAGCTGATTACACGTTGACAGAGTGGCAGAGGTTCACGCCGGTGTAGGTGGAGATTGAGGAGGGTGGCCTTGAGGAATACGTGAGGGGCGGGGCCTGTCAACGCAGCAATGTTTAAATTAGAGCTAAAAATAAACCGCTGTTGTACTTTTTACAACATCGCCCGTCCCGAATAGTTAAAGATAAAAAAGCCTTTGGAAATAAATGAACAACTAATAATAATTTGGCATGGACATGCTCTAAGAATGAATTACAGAATCCCCCCCAAAAAAAGTCCAGCCTATGAAAGAAAAAAGAAAATGTTCAAACATTAGACTGAAAGCAAGATGGAAACAACAAGTAACAGATGTCACACAAAAGGAATAATATGGTAGGAAACTGAGAAAGGACTGGGAAGACAGCTGGAGAGGTTTGGTTGAAAAACAATCCATATGAAGTGAAAATGTCTAAGAAAGACAACGAAGGCAAAAGATATTTGACACTTACCAGGATAGGTTCCAACATAAGTTCTGCTTCATGTTCACTCGAACACTTCTCGTATGCCTACAAGAATGCATCAGGAAGCTCTATTAAACCATCATACCACTACATAACCTTGGCAGTCATACATAAAAAACAACCTAATTTTTCAGTTAAAGTATAAAACTGATTTAACGAGTTCATGTGTTTTTTTAAAACTATGGTTTGTGACAGGAGAAGAGGAAAGAAACTATTATCTCTGTATTCTAAATACAATGGTCCATAATGTATTCTAAAACAATTTAGCAGAATTGAAATACCAGCTTATTCTTAATATTAATCTAATCTTCATTTAACTCTCTGTAGCATTGTCATCTTGCATGCCATGAAGGCATATTACAGGCTGGGGCTTTAACAGGTCCACTGGAAAGAAGCAATCAATGAAAAATGAACACCAAAAATGACACTTGGAATAGGCCAGGGCCACTGAAAGCAGTTGTGCACAAATTAGCACAGTGTAGGTTAGATTTAGTGGGAGTACAGGTGGTCAGATGGAACAAGAGTGGTGAGCTAGTAGGGAACCCATAGAACTTGTTTTCCATGGAAAGGGAAACTAAAACCATAAATTAGGAAACCATTTTTGTGGTACATGAACTACACCAACTGTTAAGCAAAATCCAACTGCTGATGTTAGTGACAATATGGCATAGGGGTCACAGGTGTGCTACTGCTATTCCAAATGTGCATGCCTCAACTCAGGATGAAAGGATGTTCAGAGCAGTCAACTTTGCCACAGCAAAAATATTAACTGTCAAAGAGCATAATTTTCTCACATCAAAGCATTCATAAACGAACTTGGAAGTCTCTTGTCAGGAAGACTCACAATCAGACTGACTACATCCTGGTAGGCAGAAGATGGTATTCAAGTATACTTGGTGGCCTGCCTTTCAGGGGAGTTGATGGTGATACTAATCACTGCAAAAGTTAACCTTTAGTATACTATTGTGTACTTTTGGTCGAGTGGCTAATATATTTGAATTCTTCCAATGTGTACTTTTGGTCGAGGTAAAAGTGTCAACACTGAAGGTCCACTTTGTGTCTCTGTCTGCACATTGTGGCAACGCTGAAAACACTTTTCAACATCTGTAGACCCGTATCTTTCAAAGAATAATTCGTCAACCCAACCTTAAGCCCTATTAGCCTTCAGTGCATAAGTGTCATAAGTTCTTAAAATTCTCTGCGCAGGTTATGTTATTCTTGCATTTAGCAAGTGGAATTTGTAGGTCATAAAACCTTTTGGGTTCAAGTAGCACCCTCGCAGAGGTTGTAAGAGGGACAGGCAACTTTTCCATTCACTAGCTTGCAGATAATC
>Ga0268261_10000698_pt1 | contig 21703 bp, 15 predicted proteins | sample TergutNc150P1_FD_190353 | JGI IMG/M metagenome (GOLD analysis project Ga0268261, IMG submission 190353) | Nasutitermes corniger P1 segment gut microbial community from laboratory colony in Florida, USA - Nc150 P1 (SPAdes) (version 2) | ecosystem: Host-associated > Arthropoda: Insects >...
TCTGTAACGTTTTAAGGCTTAGTGGTTACAATATGTACCACCAGTCTAACATTAACCCTTTACCTGCTAATGTGGAGAATATGATGAGCTCCAAATAATGCTAGCAAAGGGCAGATGGGATTTAACTGGGCATTTAAAGGGTTAACCAATTCTATCATCTCCCCACACAGCTGTATTTACGTGTTTTGTGCTGGTCTGAGGACAAACAGCGATTATTTCACTGAACAGCACTGACTGGTTGGTTTGTATAACTGTGCATTATGAACTGAATGTTGTTATACAGTTGACGTTAACTTGGTCTCAACCTTTTAAACACCTTCCTTTGCATATGTGAATGCATAATCTTTATTTGTTCACATACTGCTCATGTTTATTCATAAACCATGTGCTAAAATTTGAATACCCACCCTGATGGGGTAACGGGTTAGTTTGGGTGACTGCACACTCAGTGACATGGCATCTCCAGCAACACTGCTGTGAGAAGCTCAAATCTTGCATTTGTTTTATGTTTAGAACATTTTATTGTCATTTCAGTGACAGCATCCATTGCGGCAGCCTTGCAAGCATAACATTTTGCCTGTTTGGTGACCTGTGCCTTCCTCGCCAATTGGTTTTGTCCACAGATGTTGCTGTAATATCTTTGATTTGGTGTAGGTTATAAACTAACCTTCTAGGAACATGCTCTTAGAACTAGTGACAAAACTCTGCACACTCTTGCTGAGAGATTTCGTTTGCCCTGTGGTCAGACTGGCGAATATTTGTGTTGTGATTTTCATTGCGACAGTCTGGAGACTGTAGACAGCTACCAAATGTACTGTCTCCATCTGCAGAATGTAGATGCCTGCCTACTAGACTGGATGGTGGTATAACTGTGGACTGACTGTGCTGTGCATGTGCTGTACTGTTGCAGGGTAAGGCAAATATAGACGTGAAGCTAGACGCAGTGTGGAGGAACAATGCTGATGTGGAGCAACAGAATGGCAGGGTCACCGTAAGGTCAGTTGGGGGTTCAGACTTTTCAAGTTATTGATGTACTGTGGGGGAATGTAGAAGTAACTAACTGCATGGAGCAGAATCTGTGAAAAGCCAGCAGTTGCTCAGCTAGCCAAGAAATTTCACACATTTTATTAAACCCAATAGTTCATTACCATGCTCACAAGAACCAGTCACTTGTCCTTGTCCTGAACCACATGAATACAGTACATGCCGTCCCATCCTGTTTCTGTAAGATCCATTGTAATATTATCCTTCCACATGTGCCAACGTCTCTTAAGTGGTATCTTTCCTTAGGTTTCCTGATCAATACCTAGTATGTATTTCTCTCGTCTTTGGTACATGCCACATGCCCTACCGATTTTATCCTTCCTAATTTTCAACCAGAAAAATATTTCATGAGTAATAATTATGAAGCTTCTCATTGTGTGATTTTCTCCCATCTTTTGTCACTTCCTCCTGGTTAGGCCCAAATATCTCTATCAGTACCTAACCCTTGAACACCCTCAGCCTATTTGTTTCCCTTGATTCCTTGATTTGGGGACATAGTATAGGCAGTCATGAAGCACGTATTGTAGGTTCCTTGCCATTACTTGTCTGACACATGTGAGTATTTCATTGCAGTACTGGCAGGTAACTGCACTGTCATAGTTAGAAGTGGTTTCAATAAAACATTTGTGTGTGTGTTTGCTTGCTGTGTGTGACAGAACAAATATGGAACCTGTCACAGGTACCACAACAAGACTGTAACATGGTGCTAAAATACAGCAACACGAAAGTCAGTTCCGTGGATCTGTCACTTCTCAACTTCTAGCTGTACACAACACTGCAGTAGTGCCACTCTCTTTTCTGGCCATACACAATGCTGTGCAGTGCTGCCGACACTTTTTCTGCAAGCTTTAGTAATTAACATTGTAAGTCTAATATTAATTGCTGTGGACTCTAGTAAGTGCAGTGTTTGTGGTGAGGCGATGCACTCAGTAAACTTCACGTGATCGCCTGATGGTGTTGGTGAGATGTGGCTGTACTGAAATTGTAGTGAAAAATGTATAAAAATGCTGTGCTAGACTAAAGTGTGTCATGATTTACCAATACATTGTGATACATTGTGATATGTTGTGGTGCTCATATCTTGATTTATATTTAATGTTCATCAACACAAAGTTAAGTTGCCACATGCATAATTCAACACTATGCTTTGCAGATGTGAGGGGGGGGCATTCATGAATAGCCCCATATATTGAGAACTGTTCTTCTGGGCCATTACCACTACTCAATGCATAATACCCCAGAAGAATGCAGTTCTTGTCCACTTCACGGCAGAAGTCTGAAATCACGCAGAGCTCCACACATTCTTAGTTTAGAGTTGAAGGAGATGCAGGTTGTCATGAACTTCACTGTTGCGGAAAAGGGCTCTAACGACCCTTTGGATAAACAGTCAGAAATAGTTGCTGAAATATACCAGCCAATTGAAATACTTATTATATAGTGTAAATACTGTCCTCAAGTGATGAGATCAGCTTGTACATTGACAGCATATGGAGGTTGCCATCTCTCCAGGCCAGCGTGGAGGGAATATGTAGTTCCTGCAAAAATTGTAATTCACTGCCACAGCTTTGGTCATTTACCAGTGTTCAACATTTGTTAGATGTTCAGATTATGAGAAGCCTAAAGTAAAATTTATGCACAGCTGTATCTAGGTAGGACACAACAGAAAATGACCGTATACCTACAAGGCACAACTGCACTTCATCCCATTGTGTTTTCAACTGAAATTCATCAGTTACTTGTAATCAATACCTTAATGGTTTAACTTCCCCTTTCACAACTGCCAAGGTCAATTCTGTTCTTCTAGGGCAACAAACGTGTTGCATTTGGAATAATTTTGGATATAATGCTAATCCATTTAACAAAAGCTGTCATTAGGTAAGTCCTACAATAATGGGAACTGTGCTGTGCTGCCTGAAACAGAGTGGTTGAACTCAGAGCTAATCTGGATGCAGTGGTCCCCCCACCAAGTGGTGAATCTGCAGCATCAGACAATTTCTTGGACGTCTGATCTGCCCAGCACTTGCACTGTGATTTATGTATAATGATTGCAGGTTGATAGAGTGCAGTGATCTGACAATAAAGAATGGGAATTGTGATCCATTTGCGATTGTGACAATGTGCTACTCGAACAGCAGAGAGGAGTCAAAACGAACAAAGGTGAAAAAGAAGACTGTGTCCCCTCATTTTGATGAAGCATTAGTATTTGAGGTAAGTTTTGTATTCAAGTGTTTGCTGTGATGTGTAACAATATGTTACGTTACTGTAGCAATATGTTACGTTACTGTAACAATATGTTATGTTACTGTAAAAATATGTTACGTTACTGTAACATCTTAATGTTTGTGATAAACCAAACATAGTTTTGATTATGAAGTTAAAGAGGATTGAATGGGCAGGGCTTGTGAAGCGCATGGGAGATCAGAAGCACATATGAAATTTAGATCAGAAGACACAAAAGGAAGGATGTGCTTGTGAGAGTTAGGCATAAGTAGGTAATATTAAAATGGATCTCTGAGAAGTGTGTGAACATGTGGACTGGTTTTATCTGGCTGAAGACAGAGGACAATGGCATTGTTGTAAATACAGTGTTGAACCTTCAAGTTCCATAAGAAGAGGGAAGTTGTTAACTAGCTGACCTCCTGCTAGCTTCTCAAGGAGTCTGTTTTGGGGAATTATTTTTGTAGCTGTTATTACATCTAGATGTTTAAAATTTGTTACCAGAGATCTGGAGTTATGCTACAGGTTTTATATTGTTTTGTGTGATGTTACATTGGAGTGTGCCGGATTTATGGTGTCTTAAAGGCATGATATATAAACAGTTATGTATTCAGAGATAGGAAAAATGCATATTGCTGATCCAGTTAGGGACTTTCTTGCTTTTAATTGTAGCAGTGCAAAAACAAAGAGTGTGTCAGCAGTTGTGTGGGACCTAAGGGTTGTGTTGTTGGAAAATTTGGGCATGTAGGATAACTTTTTTTACGTGTAGGGTAGCCCAAACACTACACCCAAATGTTATGTCATGTGGCAAAATGATTAATCCACCCTTTTAAGTCAAAATGCTTGTAGATTCAGTCTGTGTCATGCAGTAAGCACACTTTGTCTCAGTTATAAAAACCAACCAGTTAATGCTGTATAGCGAAACTAATGCTGTTTGTTCTGAGATCCACACAAAACACACAAATACTCTGTGTGGGTAGAACGTAGATGTGTTGAATGTTAAACTGGTGGTACATATAGTGACCACTGGGCTTTAAAGGGGTAAGAGATATCTGTTTGTTGGTGGTAGTGTTATGCAAACACATAAGAGGGGTTTAGTAACATAATGTTTGCAAGATTCTCAGAGCGGTGTTGTTGGAGATTTCAACTGTTGATTGAGATGCCTCATCATTGGACAAGCAGTTTGCAGTGTTTCAAAGGACTGTGGTGCTTTCACCTTCAGGGTCTAGCAGTCCGAGGCTGTCTTCTCTTGGAGTGCTGTCCTGAAGATGTAGGCAGGATATACTTTTGAAATGTCAGGAGCTCCTCACTGAACACAGGATCACATTCCAGAACATTTGAATCTTCAGAGTAGTAGCACTGCTTGAAGTGCATTTGGCATGATGCCATCAGCAGTTCTGTCACCAAGTGCAAGCTCATCACACACACACAACTCACAGCATATCAGCTTCTGTCTCCAGAGGCCCAAAGATAGGTGATTCAACCCTGATGGAAATTTTTCAGGCATGTGTTAGTGTGTGAGGTTTGAGGCTTCTGCAGCAGTATAGTTTATGCCTACAGTCTTCTGGGATGTTGCATGGTGTAGGGCGAAGGCCTCATCTCTCAATGCATTTGATACGCTGTGTTACTGTATAGACAGCTGTTACTGTATAGACAGCTGTTACTGTATAGACAGCTGTTACTGTATAGACAGCTGTTACAAAGCAGTAACAGAACAGTCATTTTATTTGTATGTATGTACAGAAGCTGGTAGTGTTGTTGCCACTTTGCTGCTGGCAATATACAGAGAAACCCCTATCTATTGTTCCTGCATGCATAATTTTCCCATAAATATTATTTGTTTCTTCTGGTAATGAAAAATCGGGCATAGAAACAGTGTATTATTATATTGTATACATCATTCCTGTCAGCATTGTCTTTCTGCTTCAGTTGTTCAGCATTACTGGTCCTGATTCACAGTATTCATGGAATTATTGTTTCTGAGAAAAAAGTAGCAAATATATCATGATATTTCTGGAGTGGTCTAAAGTGGTACCTTCCCATACTGGTATTTAGTGTTACACCCTTAATGGTAACTATGAAATGTTGTCATGCCTTGGCCAAGTGAGTAATGGAGGTGGGCGGCAGGGGTGAGGGAATGACGCCCACAATGATGTCAGCACAGCTATAAAAAGTATGGTTTTCTCATGTCTTGATTTTTTTGCTAAATTCTCAAATGCTTGAAAACAAATCCCTGTACTGAAATTTGCCCAAATTAGATAACAAATTTGGAAAGCACAAATGTAAATTTATTTAGGACCTTAAGTAAATAGTTGCTTCCCAGTCCCAGTTTCACGAAAGTTTCTGTAAGAATCCCTGTACTAAATTTCATGAGAATCCACCAACAGTTAAGGTCATGGCTGGATGTAGTCTTTAAATAAAGCGTTCTTTGGCTTCGTAAAGAACGCTTAAATTGTGATTTTCATGCAAGCATTAAAAGTAAGTTTTGTGTGTTTATTATTTTTGTGTGCCTGAGCAGAACACACATAATTTTTGTCTTTTATTTTCTCATGTTTCTGGCTCATGAGGTGCTTCCTAGCAACTGTTGTTGTCCAGCGCTTGTCTTTTTCTCCACTGATCCCCGTGGCTAATTATTTTATTGTATGCAAGAGCATGCAGTCTTGTTTCTATACTTGTTGCTAGGACCGAGCATTAACAGGGCTGTTTGTTTTTAATTTTGGCCAGAACTCTGAGTGTACTGAGTGAGGTGTGTTGTGGTGTTTATCAGTCCTTCGTGGCAAATAATTCAGAGAGCGTTTCAAATTAGTTTGTGACCTCATCCTTCTACAGCCTTTCCTATTCATTACTCACTGTTCACTCTACCATATGGCACTGTGTATTTTGAGCTACTGACAACACTGTTTAATAAACCATAAATAAATGAATATAGTTAGGATATACAGTTGTTGGCTTTATGGATTTTATACAAGTGGAAGGAAAGAACATCATAAATCCTTACCAGTGTCTTTTTTTTATTTGTAAATACTCATTTCATGTTTTATTGTGTGTACTTTGTGCTGCACGGCATTTGTTCCATTTGTTTTAGCAGAATTCAATTTCCAGTGCTGTGGCGATTCATTCCCCATTCACAGAATGGTTGTATTGCCTGTGTTATCTGTTTGCACACACACTGACATTTTGATAAAGGAATGTGATAAGCATGCTAAGACTGTTGCCATGTGTTTCATCAGCAGATTCATAAACTTCCAAGTTTATATAATAACTTGTGACTTAAAGTTGTATGTGTGGATGCTATGAAGAAGGGGGAGTAGAGGTGCAGCTCCACTCGTTCGTAACCTTGGCACTTGATACAAGGTGAGTGGTTAGCTTCACACCTTGGCCGCTTGGCTGTGAGGGAAAGGACCTATATTATGCTGTAATGTTTTCTAGAAGCTGAATACAATACAGTACAATAGATGCCTCCATTCTTAACCTTGGCATAGATGGAGGTGAGTGATCAACTTCACACCCTTCCACTTTACCCCTGGGAAGGAATTGCAGTACCCCTTGAATAGAAGGCTAGGTGGACCCTAGAGCAGGTGTAGATGTTTTTCAGAAGAGGAAAATCTCTTCTTCTGGGGATTTGAACCATTAATTGTCCAGCCTACAGCTCACTAACTTTACTTACTGTGACATTCTGGCTCTGAACACTTACTTGCATTACAATACAGTCAGCTGATTGGCGTGATGGAGTTGGTATCACTCCTGTGTTGTGTCTGGATCTGTGCTCATTGAAGTAGGTAACTGTACTGTACCATGTTCAGGTCTGCACTTGGACAGCAGCCATAAATCCAGACTGACACGTGTGTTGTTTGTCTCAGAACATCCACACAGATGGTAGTTTAGTGCCATAAATTAGACCGTGGCCAGGCCTCAAGTCTCACTGGGCACCATTTCAGAATATTATAATGCCTTCGTGTTCAAGCATCAAGCAGTTCACTATTCTTCAGAACATCAGGGATACCTCACTTGACACAGCATTATATCCCTGAAGACCTGAATCCTCAGCTTGCACCCATATATATATACACACACACACACACACATATATACATACATACATATAAGAATATTGCAATCTAAATACTATGCTTACTGCAGCTTCCAAACAGCCATGGTCAGAACCACGATCGGGACACTTACAACTTGCAGCAGGAGCAAGATGTGGATTTCAGTGAGCTGAGAGTTGCGCTGTGGCATGATTCACCTGGAATGGCTGACGATGTGTTTCTCGGTGAAGTGAGAATTCCCCTCAGAGGTCCCCAGCAACAGCAGTTTGCAGCAAGCAGTAAGTGGTGAGTGGTTTTGTTGTGTTCATTTGTTCTGTCAGAGCCATGCAGATAACGTTACTCTGCCTTACATGGTAGTCTCGTGGTTTGCCATTTCAAGCTTTCTTGATCTTCCATTTCAGTGCTGTTGTTTGGGTTTTTGACAGTTCTGACTAATAAGGTTGAGACCATATGGCTTGGCGTCAGCTTCCCTTACTTCTGCTATTGTGTTTGTGAAGCTATGTACACGTGTATTTCTTTAATTGGGGTTGATTGCTTTGTGCTTTATGACTTGAGACTTTCCTTCATCTATTTAGTGTGTGTTGTGCTTCCAAAAAGTGTCAGTACTTTATGTTGCTGGTATTTCAGAGGTTTTTTAGGGAACCAAATAGGTGTGCGTTAAAAATGTATGGTGATGTCTGTGGCAGTCTTGTTGTTCGCAGTTAATCATAAAAACTGAGCCTATACTGTGAGTGCCTTCATTGCTGTTGGTCACTTGTCACTCCATAGTGGAGCTGTTTTTTTTTTTTATTATTATTTTGATGGAATTCTTCCGGCTGCACTTATACTAAATCAATAGTAATTTGTTTTTCCCATCAAAGACAGCAATTTATTGTACTGCACAGTGCTCAGCAGTGCTGCATGTTTCAGTCTGCATGACCATTTTCAGGCATAAATGTAAAAGGTAAAGGTAAAGCAATCCCATTACAGGCCTGGACAGGCCCTGAGGATTCCAGCAGGTTGAGGCCCCCAGATTTCAAGACAGTCGGCAAGTGAAGGTGGTAAGGTTGTCAGCCGTACGCACCGGCTGCCTTTACCCCCAGGAAACATTCCTGGTACTCATTTCTGTTAGAGGCTGAGTCAACCCCAGGGCCATAGTGCGGCCTGAAGGATTATGTCAATGAAAAAAATCCAATGACACAATCGGGAATAGAACCCGCGACCTTCCAGCTTGTAGCGCAGTGCCTCAACCAACTGCGCCACCGGCGTAAATGTACCTGATTTAAAACAAGTTAAATTCCTTCAAAATATGTTGGAATTTGCGAGATCTCAGAAATTTTACAGTCATTGTAACACTGGAATATTAGATATTTTATTTTGTGCATCTTTTATGTTATTTAAGCTATGCTGCATTGCTTCTTATTAAAAATGTTTGTTATAATGTTTTGCAACAACTGTGTTCTGTTGTTGGCTTTTTGGATATTTAGTTGCTTTGTTTGTGTGTATTTGAGTGCACATGTTCTCATGTATCTGAAATGTTCCAGTTATATCTGTAATGAATGATAAAATTACTTAATACTTTGATTTTAAGCAAGAAAATAATTAAAAATTTATGTATGTTATTACTTATGATTTGTTATTCATTTTGAAATATCGGTTGTTTGTGTTGGTGATGTGTGTTGTGTGTTTACTGTGTCTGATTAGTCTTTTCTTTAGAATATCCTGTAATGCAATAAATATTGTAAATGTAATAATTCTAGATGTAACACTTTATTTCAGACATCTGTGTTCTTTAATTTTGAACTTGTGCTTTTTATGTGAATGCTGTTATCTGTATCGTACTGTTGCTGTACAGCAGGTAGCTAAGTACTGCTGGGATGTGCGTTAACTTCAAGCTAGGGTAGTCTGTTTTGATGTCATTGGTCTGTGTCATTATGGATGATTGTGTCAGTTAGTGGATGTGCCACATGTTGCTCTGAGGCTGGAGTGTAATGTGTAATTTATAAGTTCTGTTGTTGGATCCATGTCTGAGAAATCACAGCATCAGGCCAAGTGAGCCTTATACAGATATTAAGAAACTGAATGTTTATTTTGTAGGCTTTTGTAGTCAATATCCAGCAGCCAGTAATAGCAGTGATACAGTTTGTGCTCCATCTTACATATTTACAAACATTCAGTGGACCCACAAGTTCTCAGTGTCTGCCCTGGAAAAGGTATTTGGTACATACTAGTAAATCACGCCTTGTGTCCTCCTTGATTGCCATATATAATCTGTGCAAATTATTGTTTGTGGGGACACTGAAAGATAGGTTGTGTGTGAAATGTATTTTTCGTAGGAACTGAAAGAATGTATTAATATTTTGAGAAAGTAAGTTTTCTCAGCAGTTGCAAGGCATTGTTACAAGTTGGATGTTGGCACTTTGAGACTTCTGTAAAGTTCCCTCCACGCCTGCTGGTAGAAGAAGTGCGACTAAATGAAGTGAACTGAAGTTTGACATGCATTTTCATGATCATGTTACAGGTATTTCCTCCAGCCAAGGTCACTTCAAAATCGTCCCTGCAGCAAGTCACCTGGCAACTCCAGTTCTTCTCCTGGTACACATCAGGATAGCCTGGGTACCTTACGGCTCAAGATCCACTATACAGCTGATCATGTGTTCCCTAGTCATGTGTACAACGCTCTGCGACAACTCATCCTGCAGAGTGCACAGATTGAGGTTGGGGTTATTTAAAGTGTGATAATCTGTGTAAATGATAAAGTAGTTAGTGCAACCTTGTCTTCCATTTGGTCTCTCCTGAAAATACAGTAAAACTCTTTTAAGATGACGCCACTAAATATGCTTTTTTTTTCTGTTTTTTTGACATTAGAGTAATTTAGTACCACAATATTTCCATGTGATTAACATATATTTTGCCCTTTAGAAAGAATTTCCCACCTAAAAGCATGAGAAGCCCATGAAACACAGAACTTTTTACCCCTTAATACATAGGTTGCCCAGAAAGTATTGCCCCCCCCCCCTTTCTTTTTTCCAGGCCGTGTATGTCAGAAGTGTAAAATGAATTATGTATCTGTAGCTTTGCATACAGTTACAAAATGATAATGGACAAGGCCTGGGTTTTACGTGAGGTATATATGAATGTTAAACATAGACAGTGTTTGCAATATAAAAGGTATTGTAAAAAATTGTTAATAACAAGGTTATACAGTTTTAAAAAATGAAAGCTAAAAACATTGATAAAGTCCATGTTTTTTAGGCTGATGTATAGTAGGTGACTTGTGCCGGTGAGGGAAAATCTTGAAGTGTTGAGCCATTCATATATGATATCAGATATTTAATGACATTTGTATGTGTAGAATATTCTTGCAACATCTCATGTAAATTCTTTGAATGTGCAGTCACATATAATATTGAAATTATGTATAAGATATAGACTTGGTCACTATGCAGTTGCGCACGCACGCACGCGCGCACACACACACACACACACACACACACACACACACACACACACACACACACACACACACACACACACACACAGTAATTTACAAATAAATTACGTGCATAAACCACAATATAAGACACCATGTGTGTCCACTTCATGGAATGTACACTCTTCAGGTTGTGTGTGTGTGTGTGTGTGTGTGTGTGTGTGTGTGTGTGTGTGTGTGTGTGTGTGTGTGTGTGTGTGTGCATTTAACATGATGTCACAATTAATCACATATTGGAAGTACAGGGTTATTCATAATTCCCTGACACATAAAATCTGTACACTTGAATGGCAGAAAGGATTGTAACAAACACCCTACATATGGAAAGAGAAATTCTATATGTTTTGTTTTCTTGTGTTGTACCTTCTGAGTGCTTATGTGTCTGCCCTTTGTAACACAGCAAACATCAAGCCGATAATCCGATTCCAACCAGATCCACTGTAGCATGTCATAATCAGTTCCTGAGTTTGCAGGGATGATCCGTCTTTATTTTCTTATGGGGATATATTAAGGATATGTTAAGGATGCTGCCTTTCTGCTGCATCTACCGCAGGACCTGCTTGAGCTGTGAAGATGAATCATCGCAGCCATCTCAGAAATCAGTTGTGACATGCTGCAACAGGTGTGGGCGAAAATGGCTTGTCGGCTTGACATCTGCCTGTCACAATGGGCAGACATGTAGCGCACTTAGAAGGTATTTAAAAAAAAAACGTGGGAGGTTTCTCTTTCCATCTGTAGGTCGCATGTTAGAGTCCTTTTCGCCATTCAAGCGTACCAATTTTGTGATATGTGTCAGGGAATTATGAATAATCCTGTCCATCAGATTTTGAAATGAAGTGAGGATGCCAGTCTGTAACGCACATTGACCTTGCATTTTTATCAGCCTGTTACATCAAGTGCTGCATATATCTTGGGAGAGATTGTACCAAGCAAAGTGGATGCTGCACAGCCTCTTGTTCGTGTCTTCATGCACTATGGACAGATTGTGCCAATGATACGCTCTCTCGCTAAATGGGAAATCTCCAAAGTCACGTAAGATTTTTTACTTAATTTAATTATGAATATTATTTCAACTTACTATTTTGTTGAAGTATTTGAACTGTACATCTGCATATGATATATTAGCTGCAGAATATCATATTCTGGAATATGATGCCTTAATCTTTGGGGTAGAGTTACTATATCAAGCCATGTCTTACTAGATTGCACCCTGTCCACTTATAAGCACAGTTGCCCCATTAATACACAGTATTCAGTTTATGCTGGAGAACTGTGAAATCAGTCAGCAAGTGTGTAAATAATCCAAAATTAGACTCAGATGAACAAATAATCTATTACATGGAAAAGAAAATGTACTTACATGCCTGGGTGAATCACTGCATGACATAACAGTGGTGCAAGTTCTACACCTAATGACAAGAAGCATGAAATACTTGCAGGGAGTTGTAGGTCTCTAAGAAGAGAGTAAAATAATAACTTCTTATGTGCAACAGTGGGTAAGGACCCTGGTAAAACCAGCTCCCCTTAGGCCAAATTATAACATAGAAGCAGAACTTAAGATGGAATTTCAAAATAGGTTACTGATTTGGGTTTGAATGTTGTAGGTGTTTGAATGATGTAGGTGTTTGAATGATGTAGGTGTTTCGGATGAACAGTGGTAGGATGTAGAAGGGGAAGGGAGGGGGATAAAAGTGAAAGGGAATGTGTTTTATTTTCATTAGAAATGGTAATTAAACAACAAGGTGCATAACAGTGCTAGCTGTCTGAGAGTTAATTATCCTTTTTCCTCATGATGATGTATGAAGCAGTTGAACATTCTTACTGGCTTGTGATTGTCTAATTCTTGGTTCCATACAGTATTTGCTTCTGCCTTTCACTTCGATTCATTGCCTTTGCCTTACCACTTAATCATATGTACATTTGTGTCTGACCTGTGCAGTATACTTGCCACCTGGATTAACTCGTTAAATGCACCTTGTAATGGTACACTGCCTGCCATGACAAACATTTGAAAGGCAGAAGGTCCCTGTGATTGCAGTGTTGTCTTATTTTTAGATCCTTGGTATGTATCAGTAAATAAGATGTATTCTTCGGTCAAAGATGTAACGAGTGCAGCACTGGCCTTTCTTGATGGCGAGGCAGTGTCCTAGCACAGTGGAAGTGTGAAATTAAAATTCTTGCAAATGGAACACATTGTATGGGCCATATTAGTGAGTGGTGGATTAAGAATTTTATTGTTAATATGTTTCTTTCCCATTGTTTATATTCCTTTCTGTCTTATATAGGGACGCCAACACGATATTTAGAGGTAACACACTTGTCTCGAAGATGATGGATGAAGCAATGAAGTTGGCAGGCCTGCATTACCTGCACAACACTCTGAGACCATCACTAGACCTGGTGTTCCAGGAGCATAAACCTTGTGAGATAGATCCCACAAGGGTGAAAGATCTCGCAGCAATTGAGACAAACCTCAGTAATCTCAAAGAGTATGTGGAGAACATCTTCCAGGCTATCACCACATCAGCTCTCCACTGCCCTGTGCTCATGTGCCAAATGTTCCATGATCTCAAGAAATTAGCCAGTACGCATTTTCCAGGTCAGTTATCCTGTACAGAGAACTCCATATAGTCCATAGTGCATGGAAATGTCAAACTGTCCCTATTGCAACGTTCTTTCCATGTGATTGCATCACACTTTGTTTCCATGGAACCTAAGGGGTGGTAGTAGTAGTCAAATGAAAGTACGAGTTACTTCCGCTAGCACCACCAGACAGCGTTTCATGACTGTTGTGGTACCCCGTCACATGACTGGGATTGTTTAGCTTGTTATGATATTGAAATTTGAGTGACCTGTATATTTGTGTTGTGTATACCATTTTGTTTCTTGTCAGTACCATACTGACTGTGACTTAACTTGTAAAATACAGAGTATTGCAGTCAGTGTGTCCGTGAGTGCTGTCAGTGTGTCCGTGAGTGCTGTCAGTGTTGCAGGATGTTCTGGTAGACGCAGGCTTTTTACATTTTGCAGCTGTCATGTGCAGGGACACGAGGGATGCTGTGTGTTATGGTGTCATGTTGTGTGGTACTGCCACTATAGGTTTAGTGTACTGTTCCTAAACTTTATTGTAAGTCTTGTGCAGTCGTATTGTGTGGGACTTACATGACACCAGCTGTCGTGTAGCAGTGGAACAGTACAGTAAGTGCAAGGTTTTGGATTCTCACAGCAGTGTTGCTGAAGGTCTGAGTCTTCTGGGATGTGACACTGTGTTGTTTGGTGAGTGGCTCCTGACATTTTGATAGACTGTAATGCGTCCATCTTCAGGGTCAAGTGGGCGAAGCAGACGATGAAGGCACTACAGTCCTTCAAAATGTCGGCAGCCACACACCCAATGGCACAGCATCACATCTCAGAGAACTTGGTTGTTTAAATGCAGGACGTTACAAGGTGTTGATAATTGAACCCACCACCCGGTGATATTGCCTAAGATGAATTGGGTAAAGATAGTGTGTGAGGGTGTGAACAGTTGTGGTGCAGGTTAGAGTTCAGTGGGAGGTGAAATGAACTGTTCAGTTCTTTAACAGGAGGGGAGTTTCTTGACTGACTAAGCCAATTATCAGTTTCTCAGGAAGGATAGGTTTGTGCTATCTGTTGACTGCTGTGTAATTTTGGAAGATTTAAATCTCGCATTCAGGAAATTGCATATAACAATTCAGGGTTCAAGCAAACTTAGAAATGACTCTTCTACCAGCTGGTGAAATGTTATGCTGGCTTGATCATCATGATCATGACCACCACCCTCACAGGTTGAGTATTGTTTGAAAATCCTGGTCCTTTATTATACAGTAAAAGGTAAAGTTGGCCCCATTGCACACTTGGAGGGCATATAGGGCAGAGTGCAGGTACAGCTCCACTCATTCTTGACCTTGGCACTAGATGGAGGTGTGTGGCTGGCTTCATGTCATAACTTCCAGTACTCAGCACTGGACTGAACATTTGGAGAAAAGAAAATGTCTTGACCCTGACGGCAGTTTGCTTTCCAGAATGTACAGTCCATAGGCAAGTAACTGTGCTGACTGCAGTGCACAGTGCCAACAGCAGGTGGTACAAGTGTTCTCTAGTTTCAGTGACCATGTTATGTTACACTGTGCTGAAAGTGTGGATTTCCTTTTTCTTTCCAGACAACAAAGAAGTAAGATACTCTGTGATTTCTGGCTTCATCTTCCTGAGGTTCTTTGCTCCAGCCATTCTAGGACCTAAACTGTTTGATCTGACCACTGAACAAATTGTAAGTATACACCGCAGTTTTGAGGTTCAACTGGCATTAGCTTATAGAGTGGAACACTCTTAAGACAGGTTGGAAAAATTCAACAAATTAAACTTAATAATTCCATATTTATTTACATTGTGGATTACATATGTGTCAGTATGTTGTACCGTTGTGTTAAATGCATATGTAGAAATGTGTGGAAGCACAGTTAGAATGAAATGTCATTTCTCACTTCACATTTCCACAGATTAACTTGGAGTTAATCCCTGGTGGAAATTACCTCAGCGATTACTCTTCATGAACTGATAGCATTATTTTTTTTTTCACTGTGCGTTGGTAACAAATAGAATGACTAGGAAGCCGTTTAAGATTTTGATACATTGTATTAAATGGGGGAGAGTTCTGTTGTGCGTTACAAACTTTCATGCTTCTGAGGCGTGAAAACCCTTGGAAGTGTGAAAGTACTGGTGGGACAAGGTGTGTGTTAACTGTATGGGAAATTGTGAGTACTGAGTTGTTTAAACATCTTGCGTGTAGAAATTGTTAAGTTGGGTTGCTTGTACTGTTGTGAACAGCAGTATTGATTCTTGTGTGTGTGTGTGTGTGTGTGTGTGTGTGTGTGTGTGTGTGTCCCTTGTTGATTCCCTTCTGTTCTTGGCTTTCCTTTTTGTGTCTTCTGGTATCTGGATGCACCATCTGATTTCACAAGTATGTTTCTTTGCTTTACTTCTAATGTCCTGTTTTGTACAGACCTGTACCTGTGATGGCATGGCCATTGTAGTGACTAGACTGTGGGCTGAATGGTTCTGGGTTCGGTTTCTGATGGTGCAGGAGATTTTTGTCTTCTCCAAAATGTGCAGACTGCCTGTGGTGCCACCCAGCCTCCTGTTCAGTGCCTGCTGGCTTTTCTTTCCTGGGGGGTATAGTAGTTGGGGTATGGAGCAAGCCACTCACCTCCATCCATTGTCAGGCTTAAGAGTGATTTAGGCACAACCTTCCTTTCGCCTGCATGCCTTCTCAACATGCGCAGGTACAAATTTGCTCTGGTAACATTTACCTTAATCCTCTCTGTTCTTGTGTCCATTACTTTTTACATAGTTGAACACTGAGCTATTTTTTTCCAGCCCTGTCGGATATTCTGAATTGTATTTTCATATGTCAGTCTCATTTTCACGTGTATTCCATCAGTCTGAAAGTAACGCTATGCACTGCTGTGGCCTGCTTCTGTTCACCATAATCCTCATCGTATAATTTATTGTGTTTTACTTTCAAATATGGCACACTCACCTCCAAAGTGTCATCTTGGCATGTGTGAAGTTTGCTATCCTGTTACATAGGCTTAGCAGTGTGGTCTGTGTTTGGTCGTGATCGCGGTCTGCACTCCATTACGTGATTGCTCACTGCACCAGTCATAGTGCCGTCCCAGCGAGCACATTTCTGGAACATCTGACATTAAGTTCCCTGTGGGACATGACACTTCAGGCTGTATCAGCACAGTGATTCTTGATACAGGGAGCTAAACAGAGTCCACATTCCCTTTTCAGATTTCGAGCACTTGGCCCGTAAATAGTTGACAGAGGAGATGGCAAGCAAAACCTGAAGGACTTGGTTACATCTTTTGTATTATTTTTTCGATTGGAGAAATATTTCTGAATAGTGGATTAATATTTTTGTACATTAATCACTCCCTAAATGGCATCGTAACTTGACATCACAGGCTTACAGCTTTGTGAACTGTATGTAGATGTGTGAAGTGACATATGAGTGGTAAGTGTGGGGAGAATATATTGAAATTAAGATTGTAAAATAAATAATCACAAACCTGTTGATACATGTCTTGAGTTTGCACATGAAACCACACCCTAGTTAGCGTTTCCTCTCAAATCCTTGAGAGATGTACAATGAATGGGTAAGAGTGTGCAATATGTGTGATGTTTGCAGGACTCTCAAACAAACCGCACTCTCACACTCATCTCCAAAACAATACAAAGTCTTGGTAACTTGGTAAGTTGTCGGTCAGCACAGCAGACATGTAAAGAAGAGTACATGTCGGCCCTGTACAAAGCGTTCTGCACAGAGAAGCACATTCAGGCTGTGCGCCAGTTTCTCGAGATAATCTCCGCATCACATAACCCAGAACATCGAACTCTGGACTCTCCTGTTGTGCTCAAAGAAGGGTAAGTTGACTGTGCAGCTTTATGTTACTGTTAGTAGCAGACACTAACGTTATTTTACTGTTAGTAGCAGACACTGACGTTATGTTACTGTTAGTAGCAGACACCGACGTTATGTTACTGTTAGTAGCAGACACCGACATTATGTTACTGTTAGTAGCAGACACCGACGTTATGCTACTGTTAGTAGCAGACACGGACGTTATGTTACTGTTAGTAGCAGACACCGACGTTATGTTACTGTTAGTAGCGGACACTGACGTTATTTTACTGTTAGTAGCAGACACGGACGTTATGTTACTGTTAGCAGACACCGACGTTATGTTACTGTTAGTAGCAGACACCGACGTTATGTTACTGTTAGTAGCAGACACCGACGTTATCCTACTGTTAGTAGCAGACACCGACGTTATGTTACTGTTAGTAGCAGGCACCGATGTTATGTTACTGTTAGTAGCAGACACCGGCGTTATGTTACTGTTAGTAGCAGACATCGACGTTACGTTACTGTTAGTAGCAGACACCGACATTACGTTACTGTTAGTAGCAGACACCGACGTTACGTTACTGTTAGTAGCAGACACTGGCGTTACGTTACTGTTGGTAGCAGACACCGGCGTTACGTCACTGTTGGTAGCAGACACCGGCGTTACGTCACTGTTGGTAGCAGACACCGACGTTACGTTACTGTTGGTAGCAGGCACTGACGTTACGTTACTGTTCGTAGCGGGCACCGACGTTACGTTACTGTTAGTAGCGGGCACCGACGTTATGTTACTGTCAGTAGCAGGCACCGACGTTATGTTACTGTTAGTAGCAGGCACCGACGTTACATTACGTTGTGGTTTTGAAGTACGTTGAATTTCTGCTTAGGGGTGTAGCTTGTGGCATGAATTCTATGATTGCAGGGGCCACAGTTTGGTTTGAGGGTAGTCCATATGTAGTTTGTGGCATACAAATATAACTGTGCCAGGTTTTTTCTCCAAGCAACATGGTTTTCCCTTGGCCAGTTATAATTCCAGTGGTGCTCATACTTGTATGTCATGAGGGTCTGGTACAGTGGACTGCTGTATGGAGCAATTGACTATCACCACACCCCTACAGCTAAGAACTAATCATTTTGTACACCCCCAGCAGTAACCTTAAGTACAAGTAAACTCTGCAGTAATAGTGGGGAAGTAACGTATCAGTTGTATTGTATTCGTGTGTGTTAATAAGAAATGTATGGAGTGGCGCAGAAGTCGCTGGATGGTTGATGTTGAACGTGTTGCATCTGGTGTTAAGTGACTTTTGTGCCACCATGTATATATTGTGTCAATGAAAGGACATACATGTTATGGTTATGAAACAGTGAATGGTGTTCTGAAGATGAAAGTTAATACCTGAGATTCTTTGGCATTGTCAGTGCAAGGCTGCTTTAAGCCTATCATTTGTGGGTGGATGGGGCCCCTAGAAGGCTTGTTGTATTTCAGATGATGTTTCAAACATATTTGTTTTGTAAATTCTTACACTGTTGTATCTGTAATGTCAGGTCAGAACTGTGTGTAGCTGGGGCCCAAGATTTATTTTTGCTTTGGATCAGAACTGTCTTAAAGTAGTCCTGATTCTCAGTACAGTGAGGTTAGTGGGTCGCACGTGCTGCTGTGGCATTAGCTGGCATTGCGCATCTTAGAGCTCAGTGCACACTGGCTGCCTTTACCTATCCTTTATAGCATTTGGCAGTCAACATGTCATTGCACATTTCTGTTTATAAAGTTTGAAATTTTCTAATGCATTGTATTTTGTCTTTCATTGCTCATTTCTGGATGCAGGAGAAGGTACGTTACATACGTTACATACCACTTCTTATCAGTCACTGCAGAGTCCGATGGCTGTCTTGTGGCATTTGCTTGCACAGGCTGCTTGCTTACAATTGTGCGTGTGCCAGGGGCAGGGTTCGTAGTGTGGGGGCAAATGGAGGGAGCAAATATGTGTGCCGCATTGCTTCACTGTTTCTAAAAACATGGGTTTGTGTTCTTACCGCAGTACCTCAATTTTATTCCATTTGATGTTCCTTTTACATACAGTTCAATCAGTTGTTTACCATTGCACATTGTAGAGTGCAGGTAACTCTGTGTTATCCTATCATAGACAGTTTTGTAGTGTGGTGTGATTATTCTGTTAAGAACAGTGTTTTTTGAGGATTCAGGTCTTCTGGAATGTGATACCGTGTTGTTGGTTGAGTTGTTCAGACAAATGAAAAGACTGTTGTTTCCATCTGCAAAAGGAAGCGTTCCTTTTCCATTGAAGATGAGACGGCACAATCCTTTGAAATGCTGGGAACCGCTTGCCCTTGCACATAGCATTACATTCCAGGAGACGTGCATCTTCAGCTACACCTTTGTGAGAACCTCAGATCTGATGGCAGTGTTTCTGTTCGGCTAACAGCAGGCTGTAGAACGATGTGCACTGTGAAACTGCCTGTAACCAGCTGCTGCTACTGCCTCTGCACAAGTCTTAATTGGAGTGACCCAAAATAGTTCTTTGCACAGTGCCATAAGATTGTGATCAGGCCCTACTGTATACCTTCATTACTTTTGTGCGCTGGAGACCATGGTTTGAACATAGTGTGTTGTGTGTTAACCATTTGCAGAGTAATGATCAAACGCGCGCAGGGTAGGAAGAGGTTTGGCCGCAAGAACTTCAAGCAGCGGTACTTCAGGCTCACAACTGAAGATCTCACTTACTCCAGAACTAAAGGTATGTGTTATAATGCGATAGAATTGTGTTACAACTAGAGGCAGAGTTTTCTTACATTGCGCAGTGCCTGTGTGCTTGATGTTGCCAGGCAAGGAGCCTCTGTGCTGCATTCCACTGGACCAGATACTGGCTGTTGAGAGACTGCAGGAGGATTCTTTCAAGATGAAGAACATGTTCCAGATAGTGCAACCTGAAAGAGCTCTCTACATCCAAGTATGTGAATTGATTTCTGTAGTCTGCAGTTGTTCCATATCGATCTTAACCCAATGATGCCTGAACAAAACAGTGTGACAGCACTTTTCTGTCCAGTGCTGTCCTGATGCCAGACAGAGGGTTGCTAGTGCTTGAAGGTCCCCACGTTTCACCCGCTTGTCCTGATGAGAGCAGTATTAGGATGAATATGAGTAGGGAGCATTGGTGCAATGAGACTGATAGATAACATTGAAACACTCGGAGAAAAACCTGTCCCATTACCACTGTGTCTGTCCCAAATCTCACATAACCATCCTAGGTAATGAACCTGGGCCTCTACCTCTTGCGAGGCCAGTGGCCAACTGCCTTAGGCATGGGGCAGCCATTGGAACTTGAGGTTAGTGTACATAATGTACATTCGTTTCCTGCCTCACATTATACACTATTGTCAATTACAGAAGTTATCATTTAATGCTGTTTGCTATGAGAATTGTGCGAACCATGTGTACATTGGGTAGATAAAATGCAGGTGTGTTTGTGGTGTTAAAGCAGGTCCCTGGAGGTGCAGAAGATTTTGGGGCAGGGGCTGTACAAATGTGACACTATCATTTCTCACTTCCCATCGCTGCCGCACCGTGCGTTGAGGCAGGTGGCTGAGTGGGCTCTGTTAGTGTGGCCGAGTGGGCTCTTAGTGTGGCTGAGTAGGCTCTGTTAGTGTGGTGATTGAGGTGACAGGAAGTGGCAGACACTAATTGTCACATAAAATAATAGCCCAGTATTTGGCTGATGTGAATTTGCTTGGTGCTAAACACATATAGACTTAAATGAGTGAGACATGGTTTTGAGTCTCCAGTATTGTTTGCCATTGTGGGGATGTCTTTGTTACAGGCAAACAATTGTGTGGAAGAGAAGGAGTGGATAGATATCCTGACAAAGATTTGTCAGACCAATGCAAACAGGCTTAAACGTTACCATCCATCAGCGTACATCAACGGACACTGGCTGTGGTGAGTACAGCATGCTGAGGGTGCAGAGCAGTGTGGAGGCTGCTGAAAATATCTAGAGCATCACATCCCAGAAGACTTGAATCTTCTGCAGCATTGCTGTGACACCCTCAACTGCTGCAAAGTAGTGGGATTATTTGTTGGAGACACAGAATTGAAATGCGTAGAGTTGGTTCTTATTTACATCAGACATGCTAGAAAGATAAAAAGAGTGTAAAAATTCAGATAAATCACCAACTAGATGCAACAATTTCTCCAGTATTTTACTTGACGTTTATTTACATCATAGATATCAAAATAGATAACAAAATGACTGTATTAGCTCAGTGGTAACTGTAAATTTTGCAAAACAATGCCTCTTATCTCTTTTTAACTGTAAATTTACAAAACAATATCTCTTATGAAAATATGTAAAACCAGAGGCTGCTACTGCAGTTGTTGAGCTCCTGATGATGGGCGTGAGGACGCCCGAAACATGTTGAGCTGTAAATAAACGTCAAGTAAAATACTGGAGAAATTGTTGCATCTAGTTGGTGATTTAT
>Ga0268261_10000699_pt1 | contig 21694 bp, 20 predicted proteins | sample TergutNc150P1_FD_190353 | JGI IMG/M metagenome (GOLD analysis project Ga0268261, IMG submission 190353) | Nasutitermes corniger P1 segment gut microbial community from laboratory colony in Florida, USA - Nc150 P1 (SPAdes) (version 2) | ecosystem: Host-associated > Arthropoda: Insects >...
AATTCTTGCGGGCTTTCATTTTGCCTTGCCGGGCCATCTGTATCCTCGCGTAATGGTACTGGTCCGAAGGGACCTCCTTGTACCGTTTCCTGGATACCTCTTTAAAAGTATTCCACGATGCGTCTCGCGTGTGGAGTTCTGTGCATCCCTGATAAAATACTCGAGCTGATCATCTAATTTTAACGCTGCTATTTCAACTGTACCTTTTGGTTCCCATCTGCCAATTCGTGCGGAAGCTTCGAGGGTTGAAATAAATTCTTCTAAAGAATTCGACGAATCCGAACCTGACCACCTCGGGATAAGCCAGATTAATGAAAGGTCCTTGTAACCTGTCGGTGTTCCTAGAGACAACCGCTCTCTAAGTCTTTGGATTTCTGACTTATACTCTTCTAGTTCTTGTTGTAGTTGTGCGTAAGACGTCGTTTAACAATAGTCGAATAAAATTTTTTTTGACAAAACAACCACAAAAGGAAAGGAAAAAATTGCTATGTTCGCGGTCTAATTTCGTTTACGTATCTCTTCCTTCACTCTCCCGTTAAAGTACATTTATCAACCACTTAATTACAGGTCCTGTACTACCGTACTGCGCACACTTGATTCGCGTGATGCTATCCTGTCTGATAACTGCACCGTCGCTATCAAATTTTGTTTAATCCCAGCGCTGCCAACCATTTGTAATGCCCTAAATTGGAGCGGACTAGGTTTTACTAGAGACACCCTGTGGGACATAAATACACAAGTAGCGTGAGGAGTTCGTAACGTTGATACACTGATAAAGGGTAGAACTGCCACCAGTCAGTAAATACTGACAGTGCGCTGTAAGGGAGTAGTACTGACAAATAACTGATCGAACACACACTTGTCTGTAGACAGTCTATATATTGTAAAATAGGGAAGTGATGCTATAGTACAGATGTGAAGGGCATGGTAATTAATAAAACAAGAAAGATAAAATGATTATCTTGCTCCCGTATAAACCCGAATAATTACGAATTTATATTTTAGTTAAAATCGTCCGAATGATATTACTAAAGTGTTCCACTCGAAGTAATTTGGAATACAGAAAGTTAATTTAGTAAATACGGCTTACCTTGTAGTATGATGAAATGATGCCACATCGTTATCGATATTAAACTTTGTATAACAATTATTATTCTCAAAGTCTTGTAGATACGTAGTGATCGTCGAACAGCGATTCCTTCGAGTGAATCCCGTGTCAGCAAAAAGCGGGGGTTTATATTAGAGCAAAATGATACATAAACATAATTTCCAGTTGAGACAAACTGATCGCGTAAGAGTCGGGGGTTAAGCTCTCCAAAGGATTGGAGAACTGTCAATTAAGTGCTTAGTTGCAACTGTGAGCGATCGTTTGTTTCGCAATGAAGAAGTGTATGAAACTTAACTTAACTGTTTCAACATACAATTCCAGAAAGTACCAAAATTAATATGAGAAATATAACATACAATAATTTACATTTTACACTCGTTACACTAGTAAGACGGCTTATGCAGCAGCGGTTTTCGCCCGTTTCGAGTACAGCACCTGTGTACAAGTGCAGCTGATTTAGACTAAATCCCGTGTGGCACCAGTTAAAGCGGTAACGATTCCAAGGCTAGAACTGTTAGCTGCGACCATAGGGGCCAGATTAGCAACATCCAAATTAAAGGACCTCGAGCAGAAGGATATCACGCTATCATTCTGGAGTGGGACGTCGACTGTGATCCCCTGAATCAAGAGAGACGACCACAGGGGTGTTTTCGTATGGAACCGAGTGCAGGAGATACGACGGCTGACTTCTAAAGAGTCTTGGCGACATGCGCCGGGGGTCATGAATCCGGCGAATCTTCCTAGCAGAGGATGTATAGTCCAACATCTGCTGCAGACCAGATGGTAGGAGGGACCCGCCTCGCTGAAACTGCCTGCCAAAGACTGGCCTTCGGGAGAGCCACAACCGGATGAGGAGATTGTAGAACAGGAAAGGAGGAAGTGCATTGTTTCCTTCCTTCTGTGTAAGGAGGGTCAGACAGACTGGTACTATGCCTTTTCCCGCAATTATGACAAGATTGTGAGTGTCCTCGCTTGGGTCCTATGATTTGTCAACCGTTGTCGCAATGTTAGAGCGAATCAAGGTTCGGGGAAGGTTGTACAGTGGGAGGAGGTCATGTTTGCTGAAAAGTGTGTAATAAGATACGTGCAGGAGTCTTTTGCTGGGCACCAAGACGAGAGAATTTCTCGTTTATGTCTTTATATGGACAGTGAGGGTATTATTCGCCATAGGACCAAAATTATAGAGAGAATGGACTTGGGAGACTTTGGAATACCAGCGATTTTACCTTCCAGCCATCCTGGGGTAAAGATGCTCGTGTTGCAGGCACATGAAAAAGCGTGTCATGTCGGAGTGCAGGGACTCTTAAGGCTTTTAAGAGAGACGTTCTGGATATTCAAAGGCAGGAAAACCATCCAAGGCATTCTCACCAAATGTGTTGTGTGCAGGAGATATGTTGCTAGACTTATCTCTACTATACCACCGGCATTACCTAAACCGCGCATAGGGGATGCTGTGGTGTTTGAAACAACGGGCTTTGACATGGCAGGCTCTCTTTTCCTGAAAGACAGCCGCAAGGTGTGGGTGTGTTTGTACACCTGTGCGGTATATAGAGCGGTGCACCTAGAGTTAACCTCATCGCTGTCCACTGAGTCTTTTCTTCAAACATTTAGGAGATTCGTGGCCCGCAGGGGACTACCAGCTATCATATACAGCGAAAATGGAACAAATGTATGGGTACGGATAGGGCTTTCCGTCAGTTGGACTGGGAAAAGATCATTAAAACCAGTGCGATTGAGAGAATGGATTGGAGATTCAATCCACCGACAGCTGCTTGGTGGGCAGGTTGGTGGGAGCGTTTAATCAGGCTCCTTAAATAATTGCTTAAGAAAACTCTGGAGAGAGCTTCGCTGACATGAAGAACTAGAAACTGTTTTATGTGGTTGCGAAGCTGTTATTAACTCTAGACCCCTGGCGTACGTGTCGGAAGATGTTGCAGATCTTACGCCCAATATGTTCTTGATGGATCTCAGAGAAGTGGGACTTCCAGACTGCGATGCAGTGGACGCAGCCAGACTCACACGACTGGCCAAGTATAAGCAAGAGATCAAATAAAGACTGCGGGACCGATTCAGGAAGGAGTACTTAGGCCAGTTGAGGTTAACTGCTACGAGGACACGCCGTGAGTTACTACCTCGAGAGGTTGTACTGATCGGAGTAGATGATATCAAGAGGGGAGATTGGCCCCTAGCTGTAGTGGAGGAGCTCATCCACGGCAGAGATGGGAAGGTATGGCTCGTGAAATTAAGGACGGCGTCCGGCACATTACTCAGACCTGTACAAAGAATTTATCCTTTGGAGATCTACGATGAAGTGGTACCTGTACCGACATCGCCTCATTGGAGGCGGACCACGAAAGGGAAGTGACGACCTATCCTAGAGAAAAGGAGAACAGGGGGGGCAAGCGTGGTAGAAGTGTTCACTACAGGAGACAGAAAAGTGAGGCCTTCTCCTCGATTTCTTATTTAGTGGGGTACGGTAGGACGGCCATTCCTCGAAGAGTTTGAGTCGGGTATTTCCAGTTCGACTCAAAGGTGGGAGTATGTTAGGAAACGAGGGTTGGATGTCCTGTGAAGTCAAGTTGGCGACGCTGTGCCTGAAGAACATAGGAGGCAGTGGCGAAGAAATGGACACTGTTTACAGTAAGGATAGCACAAAGAGTGTAGTGTTAGACACGCATTAGATCAAGACAAAGTGAACAAGAAGCCGGTTAGGCTATCAAATCATAACAAATACTGCATTGTGAACTATCAACATGAAGTTACAGAACTGCCTTTTCCTGACACTTTAATCTTTCGAATAGGCAAGTTTGAACTTCTCACTAATAGGTAAACAGGAAGAATTAAGCATACCTGAGACTTACAAACGACCGGACCTAAGTACGCATTTATATAAACTGCAAATTATACAACTTCACTGCAAACAAAAATGCACAGAGCATCTAAACATAGAGGCTGAGCTTTCTATGAACATGTTTGAACTAATCACCGTGGGATATTGTGTAGATTTTAGATTACAAAGTTTGCGTAAGTAAAACTCAGAAACTAACCTCGAAACGTCCGAATCTGTTGAGTAAATTCTTCTTATAGAGAAATGGATCCAAATGCTGTAATTGAATATTTATGATGCCAAATGCAGAAGATTACTTCAGCAAGCACAGAAGATAAATTAAAGTACTATTTAAGAAATTAACACAACATTACATTTCTGACGTCTTTAAGGTGTCGAATACGCAAATTTCAATTTCTCTAATGAGTAAATTCCAATATGAGAAAAAGACACTTCAGACTCAAAAAGGACAGACCTGAATATTTAGTTATGAAAACAGACACAATACTTCACTTTAATCAAAGGATATGCAGAACAATACATGTACAGGCTGAGGTTTCCAATACGCGTGTTCGAACTAATTATTCTGGTATAATGCGGGCTTTCTGTGTATTTCAGATTGTAAAGAAAGATAGCACATCGAGTGTACTCGATTGCCATCTCGAATCCATTAATATGTGATTTGTTTGGTTTTGAGTCTCTCCACCCGAAGAGGTCCAGTTATATTTATGAATGTTTCAATGTAGGAACAACGTGCTCTGAACAACCTAAATTTTTGGTGTGGCAAAGTTATTATTCTAATACAATATATAGTCCTGTTAAAATAGATGCGTACTGAAATCGCAAAGTAGGAAGCTGTTTGCGTCGGGACAGGAACACATCCCTGTGCAACAGTGCCTCAAACGGCACACAGTTTACGGCGAGAGCAGCGCCACAGACGTGAGACAGCGTATTCACTTTTCGCTCTCATATATGGGCTGTGCTTGTCGCCATATTGCCGAGTATCCTAAGAGCCATGGCGATGAAGAATGTATAAATATGGCAATTACAATTCGGTGTGTGAAGTAGAGAAACCGAAAGGCAAATGTAATACTTTTCTACACATCATTAGTAGTAGTTGTAGGAGGAGTAGTATTTTTTATACTGAGGAGTAGTATTTGTTTGTAGCGTTTTCGGTTATCCCTGCTTTAAAGTATTAAGTCTGTGTCTTGAAAGCTGACGGTCTCTTAGTCACGACATTTTGTATTTTAAGTGGAATGTACTGTACCGTATTCATCTAAGCTTTCCACTTGAAATCTAATCAGTATTCTGTGTAATTATTATGTTCAAGTTTCTTGCATGAAAAGCGTAATTCAATTTACATGATATGACAACAAATGCACGTTCGTAGAATATAATGGCCACATACTATTCATCACCAACATATTTCAGTCACCATCGCGACTATCTCCAGGGTAATTATAAGAATATTAGGAATCCAAACAGTCTGTCAAAACTCAGAAGTAATCGACTCGATGTTGCAAAGAATGTCCGAAACTTTTTATAGTCACCAAATATTAGCTGATCTACTGTTAAAATGAGATATAATCAGTTTTTTTAATGAAAACTGGGTGTATTTTTTATGTAGTTAGTGTATACATTGTATCTTTAGATGTGTATATTCAAAGGAGTGTACTCCATGGTCACTATCTCTAAAATTATTACCACTGACTCTTCTAAGTGATATTTTTTGTGCACTTATTACCACTGCAGTATTAGGAGTACAGTATAACATAGGAAACTCATCAGTATGTAATTTGATCCACTCAGTTTTTGCTTCCTTGTGTATAGGGCGTATTGTACATCTGAGCCATATTTTAAGTCTGTGTTGCTCATTTTGTTTGTTAAGGGTTGTCAGTAATAATGACAATTGACAGACTACATGGACTCTTTAATATTTGTCAGAAACCTGTCTTGGCTGCAGACAGAGAAGAAAATCTAGTTGAAGTTGTATATTAATTCTTTTCATGTGGTGTGTGTTTGACTTGAGGGACCTACATGTAGTGGTGTTAGGAATGAGTGACACATGTCACCAGGTGCATTTGCAGCCAAATGAATACCTTGTGGTATGTCCATTTGTTGGGATCTGTGATAAGAGATGATAATTTACTGCCACTTTTACAATGGTTCTTCATTTATTGTACCAAGTACAAATTTAGTATTTCCTTCTCCACAGTTTATTCCGTTTGCAGTTGGATCAATACCTTATTGCTAAGTTATGTTCATTTTGCAGCTAACGATGGTGACAGGTTCAAACAGTGTCTACGAGCAAATTACATGCCTCTGTGCAAAGATCTTGAAACAGCATAGTACATCACTTGGTAGGGACCACAGATCCACCGTAATTATGAGAGGCCTGCGAGCCCTTTCATATGGAATCCTGTTGAATAGGTCTCATGCATCATGTAAGTAGCAGTATGTTGGAATTGCTGAGTGGTATCACTGTCTCATTGTTAAATTAAACACATACTTTTAAGATTTTTAGCTCTAACATATCTGGTGAGTAAGCATCATAAAGCACAGTTGAATTGTGCTGTTATGTGCAGTATTTTGAACAACCCTTGTGTTATGCTTACAGATTGTTTTAAGGATGATGATGAATGGGATGCATTGCCCAAGATTTTGGCATATTCATACAAACTACATCATTGTCACCAGACTGCCCAAGCTGTGAAGCTTTATAACCTGATAAATATTCTGTTAAATTCGGGTTGGGGTAGGAAGCCCATTTTGCTCTTTTTAGTGGATCTTGCAGGAGAAATGCAAGATAACAATATGAAGGTGAGTCATATATCTTTTTTTTTTATTTTAGTATACTTAAAACTGTATAAATGGATAGGGTGAGTTGTATCTAATCGATATCTTGCTACACTGTCTGTCTAAACTTGACATCATTCTGCATATCAGGAGGTTGGAGTGTGCCTCATCATTAACTTAATGGTTGATGGTGATATTGGCAAGGGCATGTATGCTATGACATTTGTGAGGGCACCCACCCAGTTTAACCAGTGTGGTCTGCATACCCTTGTTTACGGAAACTCCACTCTTTCTCTCAAATACATGGTGAAAACAAGTAGTTTTGAGACTGAATTTGTTTCTCCATTACAACAAAACTTACCTCCTAAGCAATGGTATCCTTGTCAAAGTAGACTTCTTGGGACTTTATAAAGTGAGGCCAGTGATTGCTGTACCATTCAAAGCATTTCTTGCAGTACACTGTTTGAAACTCAGCAAGGGCATCCATCAATTTTGTTGAAAGGAGGTAATAATCACCTTTCATTTAAGACCATCATGAGTTTTCAGAAAAGATAGAAGTCATATGGCACTAAATGAGGTGAGTAGGGAAGATGTATAATGATTTTGATTGAGCCAGAAATTGACTCTCCTTCATGTGCAGGTTGTATTTGGTTGCAATCTGACACTTGTTCAGATATTCTTTCAAAATGCTCTAAACTGACCTAAATGAAATTTCCTGTATATTAGAAACTTCACTGATTTTGTTTCTTCTGTTTTGAAAGACAAGTTCCATCACATTTTCATGTGTTTTGCTTGTTGGTGGAGATACCAAGCATTTAGCATCTTCACAGAGGTTATATAGTTTTGAAACCTGGGAAACTGCTTAATACTTGTGTTCTTCCCATTATCGACTAATTTCACCATTTCAGAAGTTTCCATAGCATTTTTCCTGCAGTTAGAACAAAATTTGTTGTAGGCATGCTGTTCTTTCAAGTCTGCCATTTTCAAGATATTCCAGAATTGCAGATGGAACAACACACACTTGTACTTAAGAAGACATTAGTCAAAAATGCATACTATAACCTTATTCCAAGGAGGAAGTGACTCAGCAGAGTTCACTATATCCATATATACCAGCAGCATTTCATGCTAGCAGCAGTTGGCATGATCTTGTGGCCAGTCCAGTAACTACCTAAGTGCACCACTTACAATTATGGAGAAAACAGTTCAAAGTTCATAACCATACATGCCCCATGCATGATCTTCCTGTTGATGATTCTGATGAGGAAACTGGTGCATAAGTTATGACAGCAATGGAAGATAATCACTTCAGAGTTCCTTTTTGGTATTATATAGTAAGGTTACCATGGGTATAAATTTATCACATTTACTGTAGGGATTATCAGGGCATAATTTTATATTATTCATTGGAATTTATGTGAATGTGTAAATTTGCAATTTGGATGTAGGTGAGGGGGGTGGATGTCTCTTGATATGGGGAATTATTCAGAAATATGTATATCTTATGAACTGGGAATTTCTGGGTGCGTATTTATTTCTTGAATTGGGGATTTGTGTGGGTATATACCAGTCATGTCTAAGTCAGTTGTGCTTCCAGGCTGCATTGAAACAATAGATTTGGTTAGCGTAACAAAATTTTAATAGTGAATAAAATAATATAATGCTGTAAAAATTCTTTTTTATTCTGATCTATAGCTAAAAAGAAAACACAATAGATTAATCTGGTAGTACTATTCTGATATACCTGTTATGAGAATATTGTCTAGAAACCAGAAACTTGGCAAGTTTATTTGCACTTAGCTTATTAATGTCAAGTTTAAATTTTGCATTGATGCCACTTTCAGAGTCTGACAAATGGTGTCTATTAACTGTGCTGTTGGTGCTCTTGTTGTGTATCATGAGTTAAAATTATTTTTCACACAAATATATGCCATCCCAAGCACTTGTGCCTGAAGGAAAAGTAGCTGAGGTGGATATAGAAAGTGAGGCCACAAGTTTGAGAGAAGGGCATTTGGTTTCTTTCACACAACTGTGCCCCTACTCATTCTGCCTTGACAGGCAAGTGCATCTGGGAGAATTGCAGGATGGTGATCAGCCACTCACATTATGCCCCTGACCTTGCACCAGCTGACTTCTGTTAGTTCCGTAAAGTGCAAACCGCCCCAACAGTTGAGGACTTTACGTCAAGGACGTAAAGTAGAACAAAGTGCTAAATTAAATATAATTATTTTGGATGCCTTCTATGCATTGTGCAGCTTCTAGGAAGATGAAGAAAGTGTGTTGCCCTCAGGGGAGACTACTTTGAAGGCAGATACATCAGTTTGTTTTTATTTCCTGTGTATCTGTTCTTATAGCCTGAGTCCTGTACCTTTATTGTTTGATCTCATCTGTTTTCATATCTTTTTCAGTCCATTTGCCTTTGCAGCTGAAATTTTCAGCTGTCCATGTGTTGTTGCAGAGTGTGTCAGTCACGTGCAGCACGTTGGACGTTAATGTGAAGCCATATGAAGAGTTTCCACTTCAAACATTTGAACTGCCTTTAACCCTGGATATGCAGAACAAGAATACAGGGTTCCTGTTCAACCAGGAACCTGGTGTGGGGTTGCCATTACTGGGCAGGTTTGAAGGGCAAGTACAGCTGTAAGCTCCATAATGATCACACTCAGAATTCTTGTTCAGAGGTTTTGAGTTTCAATTTGGTGGAGCAATAAAACCATGAGTTCTGTAATAATTATATCAGGCTGGTGTTTGGAGGGTTTGAGGTTAAGTTTAGTTGGGATATAAAACCTTGAGTTTTAAGTGATTAGACTCTGTAGTCTTTTTCGAGGGCATGAGGGTCAGTTTGGTGGAGCAATAAAACCACAAGTCCTGTAATGATTGGGCCAGGGACTTGTTCATAGGGTCTCAGTTACATTCATTTTTTTTTAGGAATGTTGAAACTGTAAATTCTGTGATAACACTGGTTGGCAATTTTTTTCCCCCTCCTGCACCCTGGGAAAGTTAACCTTTAGAATTCGTGCTTCCCGGGCGTGGGACAGCATTTGAAACCCCTCTGGGCTGAAGCGTCCCATCCGTAGGACAGCCACAGCCTCAGCCATTTAAATATTTTGTTCTCGATGCCATTGAACATATAGAGAAACTTCATTCATTCTTAACACTCCACTAGAAGTTTTTGTTCAGCTGTGTGCTCTGACTGATTTATGCCCTGAGAAGCCGCCGCCGCCGCCGCCGCCCCCCCCCAATTATCCATTTTTATATGAGTTTGTTTGTACCTACAGCCAGTAAGGATGATTTGAAAGCTTATTTTTCCTGCTCTGTTTATCTGGTTGTGTATGACTAATGGGTTAGTCTGGGCAGTGTAGATACACAGCACTAGGGTTATGAGGATAGTGTGGTGACAGGCAGCAATTAGCAGACCTTTATCTTTCATTTGAAGGGCCGAATTTAGAGCTTGAGATACAGCATCTCATTTCTCAGACTTTGGGCTGAGTTTACATCCACAGTGTTGCATGGAGAGCTTGTTATTCTTCTCAGGAAACATTTCACAGTTGTTGCTAGTGATGGCATAATGAGTGTACCAAGCAAGGGTCTAAAGTCACTGAGGCCCAGCAAAATATCTCAACCGATTATTGACACTGATAGTGATGAAGCGAGAGTGTCAAGTGACGTCAGTTCAGTTGAGGGAGGTTCTGTAAGTGTTCCAGGGGTTTCACAACCTCAACCTTACCACCAAGCAGCCAGTTGTCACAAGTCCAGCAGTTCAATTTCATCCATTGCCTCTGATGAAGAGGATGCCGGTGAGAATGGGCCAGGCAATGGACACACCCATCTTGCCTGCAAGTAGTGTAGTACACACACAGGAGGCCGCAGAGGAAAGAACATCAATGTAGGGTCACACTAAATGATGGCTCTTGTCCACTTCGCCTTTTCCTTCCGTATTTTGCAGGAATTATCACTCTGCTGGCTGTGAAGACTAAACACATCCTGAACCTGACATTACTGAAGCTGAAATGTATGTGTTTCTGGCATTGACACTGCATATGGGACATGACGTAGGAGACAAACTGACAGATTGCTTGGCAACAATGGACTAACTATACACACCTTTCTACGTCACTATGATGAAATGGGATCATTATCTACACATCCTTAGTTACTTACAATTTATTGACAACAGAAACGAACCTAATAGGACTAATGAAAATTTCGACAGACTTTGGACGATATGAAATGTGTTTGAAATTGTAAATGGCACATTTTCCAAATTTACACTCCTTCCAAAATCTGGCTTTTAACAAAGTTATTGTTTCCTTCAAGGGAAGGGTGATTTTCAAACACTTTGTACGAAAGAAACACAAGCATTTTGGCCTAAAAATTTTTAAACTTTATGACTCAACTGGATACACGTATGACATGAAAGTATACTTGGGGAAGGATAGACAGCACATGGCACAGCACATGATAGCAACCCATGTGACAGTGACAGAACTGACAAGGAAGATAGGAGGACGTGGGCACAGATTATGCATGGACAGTTTCTTTTCTTCCCCTGAATTATTTGATGACTTGGCAAGAAAAGAGATTTACTATTGTGGAACTGTAATGCCCTAACAGGAGAGGCATGCCACGAGACCTAGCACCCATGACAATAAAACTAGAACGGAGATATTCACATAAGAACTAGGGCTGACTTGACGGCAATACTGTGGTGGGACAAGAGAAACATTTGCGTGTTGATGAATATTCATGACAGTCCAGTGGAAGGTAATTTCTCTAATGAGGAAGGAAAAGCCATAGAGATGCAAATTGTGATGGATTATAACCATCACATGGGTAATGTGGATAAGTGTAACAGACTGGCAGTCAGTTACTCCATCAGCTGTCGCCCATTCAAGTGGATGAAAAAATTGTTTTTACATCTGTTGGACCTGGCCATTCTCAATGGCTGCATTCTTCATTCCCCGTGTGGGGGTTAGAAAATCTCACACAGATTTTTTATTTAACTTTGTGAGGAATATGTTGGCACATCGTGGATCAGAATGGAGAATACAAAGGCCATTAGGTAGACCACCTACTGTTGAAGCACACGTTGCTAGGCTGAAAGTGTGTGGCAAAAAACATTGGCCTATCTTGTCTGTGATGCAGCTGAGGTGTCACATATGTAAGGCCAGGGCTGTGACAAAAATTTTTTGTTAAGTGCCTTAAATGTGAAGTGGGACTGTGTGTTAAAAGAACATGTTTTGAAGATGACCACACTAAGGCACAGCTCTAAGAATGTCATGTATGACCTCTCTAAGATAAATTGGGGACTGAGGCCAATATGTAGGTAAAGGAAACTGAAATCTTTTCATATTCCATAAAATAGTTTTGTCAATTTATGAACTAAAAATTATTACTGATTTCTTGAAGACACACGAAATATCTCTGTCTTTTTCTCGAAAAATGCCATTTAATTCATTATTTAATCTTGTTTGTTTTGCAGCATGTTTTATAAACCATGTGCTAAAATTTAAATGGCTAGTGAAAAGAATGTTGTACACGAAGGTGGACAGTTACCTTTCAAATTGTGATGTGAAAGGGTTAAGGGTGATCTAAATAGATTTGACTGCTGAATCCAAACATGGCAACCAGAATGCTCTATGACCTACCACTGTTAAGGGAGAGATATCAAAGTAGTCAAAAACTGTATCTTTAATGGAAATAAAAAGCCTGATATATTTTTAAATTGCTATATACAGTTCAAAACTTGAAATTGTATCTGTGTACAGTATCCTACCTAAAAACAAATGTAACATCAGAAACTCATTTTGTTATCTTTTGTCTATTTTACTCATCTGTTGATGTCTCCCATACAAGTGTCCAGCAGTTAAAAGCCAATATTTGGGTTCCATTTGCCACTGTACCTTTTTTCCATTTGGGATATATCTTGATGGAACCTTCCACTCTGTTGGTCATGGACAGCTTCCATATTTCCCAAGGAAAAAGTCCAGTTGGGATTGCAGGAAATGGAGTTGCAATGACATGTTGCACCCCAAGGCACAGAATGGGGAAAGTAGCTCCTCCGTAATTTCTACGTAGTTTTCTCATTTTTTATTACCCAGAAGGTTGCTGCATGCATTGTCAGATGCATCCCTGGCTCTTGTATTGGCAGCATTCAATTTATTTTTGAAATTGAGGTCTTGAAAAAGCTGTGTTACTTCAGGACCAATGAAAATGGCATCTTTTATCTTGGCCTCACTTCTGTATGGAAATTTTTGCATTAAATATTTGAATCCTTCACCTTCGCAGATATTTTAATTAATCCAAATTTTGTGTGAAGTGAAGGTTAATATATTTTCATCTTGTCAACCATAGCTGGATGTGCTGCATTCTTCTGGCCTAGGATCATTTCTCCTCAAAGTGGCCATTGATTGACATGGTAATGCCTGTCCTATTCACATAGAAAACAACAAAATTTCATATAACCTTCTTGCAGCCAAGTCAGCATTGCCACAACCTCCAGGTCAGCACATATGTTACATTGGTGGTCTTCATAACATTGTTTTTCCAGCAACCTTGAATGTTGGTGTAGGTTTCTTTCTTGTGAACTGCATGGGCAGAAGGTGTTTCCATTATATAGTAAAACTGCCTTCAAACTAACCTTAAATTAACCAATATTGGGATATTCTATTTTGTGTTTAGATTTCCCGTAGAAGCCAGTGGTGTTAGTTATGCAAAAATAGCAGTCCAAGAGATTGCCAGGTTCATGCCAAGTTATCAGGACAGCAAAAGGGACTGACTTGTGCATACCTTTTAAGCAGCCTGTCAGTGTCCCTAAATGTGAGCTGCAGCAAATTTTTGGAGCCCAAACAGTATCCTGATTGCCAACCTTGCAGCCGAAATAAATCTCGTAAGCTTTCCTCACATGTGGTGATAGTAGCTTCATTTGTGCTATTAATGTCAACTCTGCACATATATACCAAAAGCTGTCCAATTTGTTCTGTCAAGACTGTGACATATTTCACTTCAGAAAAGCATACTGGGAAAAAACACACAGAGACGCTGTTATTAAGCACTGGTACACACTCCAGAGAGGATATATTAACTATAAGGCCTCTCTCAAAAATGGTGGGTGGTGGAGCAGTTTGCTTGCCGTATTTGAATTCAGCAACATCAAATCTTTAGAGGTCACCCATCTTTATTTACAAGGAGGAAATTGATGCCAACCAGATGGAGGACTCTTGTTCTGGAAGTTTCATGTTTATGGCATTTTATGAATGTGAGTAGATATTTCTGTAGGCAATCAGAAGCTCTTGATACTTCTGAAGGGCTCAGAGATTTGGAAACGAAGGCCCATTATTATAACTTGCAGACCACATTGCTCTAGTTTCTCATTACCGTGTTGAAGAGTTCTCTCTGCGTTTGCAGGAAGCCTGTGCTCTTGCAGTGTTTTCTTATTTCCCAATTAGATTTTTGCTGATAACTGTTGTGCATGCTTGTAAATGGTTTACAGTGACACATACCGTGTCTGTCCCCAAGTACTGAGATGAAGTATATTTGGAATGGACTGAGAAAGATGGCACAAGTGGCAGTGGTATTTGGAAGGTATCCTGTTTGAATCTTGCCTGGGACACAAGCTGTCCTGACACAAGGTTTTTTTTTTCTTTCTTTCTTTTGTGGTTTTCCACCTTGTTTCTAGTAAGTGCCAGAACATTACCTCTGTTAGGCCAAAATGAGTTGTGGTTTTCTCAAGTTTGTGATTACTTAACATGTACCATTTGATACTGTGCTACTGACATGTCTTAAAATAAATCTTAAAGAAGAGCCTTGTATGGTGCTTGGACACAGGTATAACCTTACATTCTCCATAATTCTTCTTCTGGGTACTTTCTTTTGATGCAGCATTTAACTTGCTATGAGTACATTAATTGTTGAGTGTCCTCAACCATGATATATGGACAGTCCTTAGAGCCTGACTGTGATTTATTACACTGCCCAAACATTCTATCCACTGCCCTGTTACAGGAGGCAGTGCATACCTGCTGAATCTGTCTACTTTGCTGATCTCACAAAGCCACGTGACCTGTTGATACCACAAGAGACATCCCCTCAGGAGCTTCAGGTAATGCAGTGGCTGTCGGATGTTTCACACTGACATGATGTATTGTTACATTTGGAGATACTGTGCTTTGTCTTTGTGAGAGACTAAGTTCTCGCAGCTGTGTTGATGTTGGTTCATGTCTTCTAGGGTGTACACTGTGTTGATGAATAAGCAGCTACAGGATCTTGCTGCCTCCTTCTGCAGGGTCAGGACAGCCAAATCTTCATAGCCTGAGTGGAATGGACTTATTTCACCAGGAAGATGGAGGCAGCAAGATTGTTTAAATCATCAGTAACTTTATTGTTTGACATGGCATCACATCCCAGATGACTTGAATGTTTGCTCAAGTCTTATGAGATCCACAGCCAGGTTTTGATAATATGATTATTGACGTTGTGCAGCAAAGTACAAAATAGTAAAGTGATAATAAACAATGAGAGAATTGCTTGCAGAAACTAAGTAGGGTCCTAATATTTAACCATGCTTTGGCATTAGGTTTTGATTACACACCATATTTTTATAGAAATGTAGTTTAACCTTTACAGTCTGTGTGTCCTGTATATAGGATGGCATTTTAAATCCCCCTGGGCTCGAGCATCCTACATGTAGGACAGCCACAGCCTCAGCCATTTACATATTTCGCTCTCAATGCTGCGGAACATTTAAGGCCAATTCACACATAGCATGCCGCGCCCATGCCGTGCCGCTAAGGGTTTAGAAAGTGTCTTTCCCATTTCATTTACACGGTGCGGCCGTGTCTGATTCACACTTGCCATGCCGCACCCAAACCATTCTTCTCAAGGCCACGGCACAGCACTGCCGTCAAGAGACGGCCTGTGGGCTGCCTGCCCGCATTCGGCTTCTTCCGGCTACCATGCTCACCACGTGATTGTTTAAAAGTTTTTCTGTTTTTTTTTTATTAGTCCCTCTTAAACCCTGTAGGCACAGAAACTATTAGGTAAAAAAATATTTGAGGGACATTTTCACTCTTGCACCCCGCAAGTTATGCCTGTGTCTGAATTTAAACCCATAAAATATATCTGAGATATTAATTATTACTTTTCTTACTGTAGGTTGGTCATGAAGGTTCTAATTAAATTAAAGGTTCTCACAGTGATGTAGTCATATGCGGCACAATGTACTTGAGTAGGGGGGACTGCATAACATTGTATTTCATATGTAGAGGCTGAGAACAGTTTGTGTATGTGCACTGGAAGCTGAATTTTTGTTTGTTGAAGGATGAAGGATATGTGTCCCCCGGTGTGGAGAATACCATGACTTGGAGCTGTGTGAGCAACACAGGAGAATGTGTAGGAAGCAAGGTGTGGGAAATGGCAGTTGCAGTGGATCTGCCAAATTTACGGACCTGGGACAAAATTGGCTGTCTGGATCGACGAAAAGAAAAGCCATACTTTACAGAGTCAAGTGTAGACTGTGTTCAGAAAGTGTGGAAAATCAGAACGGGGCATATGATTGTGCACATGAATACATCTATGGCTGATTGCTTGCTGTGGAGAGATGTAAGCCGCAAACAGTTGATATGGGATCTCAAACTCTTACTAATTGGAGTTCCATCACAAACATTCCAGTACAATCAGGTATAGTGCAAGGAAACCTTTTTAAGTCATTATTGTTTGTCCACAAGATTTCTGTTTGCCCTAGCCCAGGAATTGTGGAAGTTCTCTGCATTGTATTGAGTGTGGGTGGATATTTGGACATATAAGTGGAGGTATAGACATGTTCTTTGTGGCTGGTGGGGTGGATGATGAGTATGTGGCAACAGAGTTCTGAAGACTAGTTTAGACTTCAAAGAGTTAGATGTACAGGGTGTGGCATTTAACGTTACCCAATTTGAGTTGGCAATACTGCTTGTGTGAGTTGTGGGAGGGGTCGCTGACAATGGTGGTTGGGTTCCGTGTGGCCTTGGATTCAGTGAACAATGGAACGTTGGTCCGTGCAGCAGCGCATATTTTGTGTGGAACAGTTCGTGTTAAGTAAGTCGATCATGTCCGTGCAGCGAGAGTTTTGTCGGAAATTTGGTGATGATCGGCAACGTGGGGCTGCACCTTCAAGAAAAATAATCGGTCAGTGGGTGCGTCAGTGGCGTGAGACTGGATCCGTACACGTTAAAGCCCATACCTGTTGAAACACCATCCGGTCGCCTGAAAATATCCAGCGTGTGAGAATAGCCTTGGAGAGGAGTCTACGTCGATCAGTGCGGCGGCATTCCCAACTCTTGAATTTGTCGGACAGAAGTGTGCGACGAATTTTACACCATGTTTTGCATTTTCACCATATAAACTGCAAATTGTCCACGAATTAACTGCTGTGCACAAAGCGTTGCACGTCGTTGTTGCCAACAGATGGTGCACATGCACGCTGACCTCGGGAGGTTCCTCATCATGAGTGACGAAGAAATATTCTCCCTCAACGGCTCTGTAAAGAAACAAAACTGCCGATATTGGGCGCCTACAAATCCACGCCAACTCCACGAGCAGCCACTACGTAGTCCTCAGGTCGTTGTGTGGTGTTCCATTTCAGCACAGGGAATTATTGGACCCTATTTTTTGAGGGTGATGACGGTGTCTCTGTGACAGTGAACGCCAAACATTATAACCACATGTTGGAAACCTTTTTCCTACCTGAGATGAGATGTCGCAACTGGAATATGGCGAGAGCATGGTTTCAGCAGGACGGTGCCACAGCCCATACGGCACGACTCTCAATGAACACCCTACATGTTGCATTCCCCGGGCGACTTCTCTCTCGGTTTGGTGACATTCAGTGGCCCTCCAATTCACCGGACCTTAGTGCAGCAGACTTTTTTTTATGGGGATATTTGAAAGCTCAAGTTTTTACTCACATCCTCACTGATATTAACAGCCTTAAAAATTCAGTTCATCAGGAGATTGCGAATGTTACATAGGACACTCTACGTCGCGTCGTGGCAAGTGTACCTGCCAGATGGCAGCAATGCCTTGATTGTCATGGAAGACATCTCCAAGACATTGCATTGAAGACGTGAGGCTTTTTTGGTGAATCCAAGGCACTGACTTACTTAACCGTGTTCAGTTGTATTTATTGCTGTGTACAATAAATGTGTTATCCTACTTTCAAAATGGGTAATGTTAAATGCCGCACCCTGTATATGAAATACTGGAGGAAGTTTATGGCTCATATTCTTGTCTTATAGTAATTTCAGTTTGCATGTTGCACTGGATATTTAAGAGAAATAACATGCAAATTCGGAATCTTGTATTGTGGGTACTCGGACAACAACTAAATAGTTTTGTTATGTATTTGATTAAACTGGCTCAAAGTATGGTGCATTAGCCACCCTGGTGCTAACAGTATTTGTTGTGATGTTGCTGCAGTCTAGTGAAATGGCATTCCTCACTCTTGCTGCTGGGCACTGACTGCATTCACACAGCCAAGATTACTGACTGTCTTATTTTATGCTAATTTGATGGTTTTACTTTACCACCTAAAAACCTCAGTCCTTTATGTCTCTTGCCTAAAGTAAACAAAATAAGTGAAGTTTGTTACCATTAGGTGCCTGTCTCGTTTGATGTTCATGTATGTATAAGCACTGGAGGACCCTGTTGACAAACACTGTGATTTGGCTCAACTTTTGCAGTGTGACAGTAGACTCTCATCTGACTATGGCCAAAATATCAGGTGTTGACACTGCACAGTTTCTTCATAGTATGAACGTCAGTATGAAAACAGAGCCCTTTTTTTTAATGTGACACCAGGTAGAGTTTCTTGCCTTACCCACTGGATAGCGACACTCTCCAGCTACACCAGGATCATCGGTGCTCCATACATGTGTTGTCACCACAGTAGTAATACAAAATGGCAAATGTGGATGTACATTCTAGGCAAAGAGTGGTGATTGAATTTCTTACTGCAGAAGGCTCCCGTCCAATAGTGATTCATAGACTGCTGAGAAGCATGTATGGTGAGAATGCCATAGATATTAGCTCAGTTAGACGCTGGGTCCATTGTTTTGAGAGCGGGGAAAAGACATTGGTGACAGGCCCTGCAGTGACCAACCAACCACAGCAGTGATAATGACCAAAGACAAGGTTGATGCACTAATTTGGGATGACTTCTGCATCATAAGAAGTGAACTGTGCACCACAACAGGGATTGGAAAACTGGCAGTTGCAGCCATCATCAGAGAACTTGGCTAGAGAAAAGTCTGTGCATGGTGGGTGCCGAATATTGTTACTGTTCTCCCTCATTCTCCCTGCAGTCCTAATTTAGCACTGTGATACTTTAATTTCTTTGGCCTCCTGAAAGATTCAGTCCGAGGATGCTGTTTTACAGATGATGAGCTGAAACACAGCATGTGTGAGAGCTCAGATGTGAAGCAAAGAGTTTTACATGACCAGCATACAGCATCTTGGGCAAAGGTAGAGAAAGTGTTTTGGTAATGAGGGAAACTTGGTGGAAAAATAATCTCAACTTTGCAAAGGATATAACCATGATGTGTGCATATTGCATTATAACTGTAATTATAGTTTCCGACGAAAAAGTAGGAGGCGTTACTTTTGTACTGCTCTTCATACACATACGTTACCTGCAGCAGTATGTTGGCATATACTGCAGGTTACTGGGTTTTGATTTCGAATCAGTACAACTAGGATTACTGAGCCAAGCTTTTCCTGAGCCCATAAATTTACACAAATATGTTACACACATTCTAACACCAATTGTTTTGAACACTTTCTGGTTCCTAGAGTACCCAAGTCCCCCCCTCCGAGCAAGGAATTGCAACAGCTCACACTACAAACAGTTCTACAAATTGAACTTACAGTCTTCTAGGATATAATATCTTGTTGATTGGTAATTTGTTACTGTTGTTTTGGAAGAGCTTTCTGCTATCACCATCAAGGTAGTCAAAGAATAAGTTGAATTTCCACAATTTTAACCAACAAATGCACAAAATTACTGTGAATACCTCAAGTATATGTGCATGCTGCTCCAATTTACTGTGTAAGAATTCTGTTTGCCACATAGATTCAGTCTACACGCAAGAATCCCACCAGTTCTTCCACATATGCAGCAGATCATAATACTGTTTAGTAATACTTTAATACAGCAGCAGTTAATGTACTCCCTGATGATGGGCCAATAAGGTCTGAAACCTGTAGGAGTTCAATGTTTTTAAAAATAATTGGTGAAATAATTGACAGTTGTGTGCATTTGTTGGTTGAAATTGTGGAAATAGAACTATAATGCACTGATTGAACAGTATTAAAAAAAAAATAAGTTGGTGGGAGAATTGGTTGCATTATGTGGAGAAGGAGCAGGTTAGGTAATAGTAGTAATGAGCCTGTGGGAGGAGAGGTGCTGGTAGGTGGGCAGAGTTATGCACATAGCCCAGTACACTAGAGGCAAGGGCAGCAAAATGCATTACTGGGAGGAAGAAGATCTAAATGATGAATAGAGGTTATATGTTTCAGCAGGTGTCTGCTTTTTGCTTTTATATGTACTGTACATATAATATTTGAAATATCAGTAACCAACAACAACTTAAGTGGATAATGCCTGAATTGCCTGTTCTGATGTTGGTGCATATTATATCTTTTGTGTGCCTGTGAATGCAGTTTTTAATATTTTGGTTATATTTAGTGGAAGTATATCAGTTTTTTCTTAAAAAATGAAAACTTTGAACTCTGAGCACAAACCTGAAAAGAAACATTGAACAGTAACATGTAATTCTAGACACCTGACATTGCTGCATAATTTTAAAAAATTACTACAGTTCTTACAATTAAGGACAACAATATTAAAATAATATTAAATTAATATACTCTGTGTGTGCGCGCGCGGTTTGTTGTTGTTGTTCTTCTTCTTATTATTATCATCATCATCATCATCATCATAATCATTATTATTATTATTATTATTATTATTATTATTATTATTATTATTATTATTATTATTATTATTATTATTATTAATTGGCACTTGAGTTGTTGAGCCAGCATTGCATTTAATTTAATTATGTGTAAAGGGTTGTAGGTTGTGCTATAACTACTTGTCTGTCTTCCATTTGTTGAGTGCTTTCAGTTGTAAATGATATTGTGGTATTTGTATGGCTGTGAACAAAAATGAGAGAAAATCCACTTTTGTACTGAACTGATCAGTCACCTGCAGGATAGAGTTGGTGTGTCATATAGTGTTTCCTAAAGGGACGTCTTTGCTGAAGGAGTTAACTAAACCTGATAGTTTTTTGTGTTGTTCTTTAAGCCACTAGTCATTATGTCTGCAGCATATGTATTGCCATATTCTTAGTTAATTTTAGAATTTTGAACTCTTACTGGCCATATGTTTTATTAATGTTACATTACAAGTATAAGGATCCGTATGGCAGACATTACGCTATTGTGACTGAACCGTGGTTCCGCCAGATTGAAGCTACAGCACTACAGGCTGACTCAGGAATGTTGGGAAGTGGGTGTTTACTGTATACTGGCAGTTGTGAATAGTGTGAAAATGCATGTGAGGGGCATTTCATACCATGTGTGTAGTGGAACACCATACTGTACTACAGCTAGTAGGCTGACGGTCATATAGCTTCATTTGTCGTTTTCTCAGTGGTGACATGGAACTTTTGGCTTTATTGTGTACCAGGAAGTTTTCTCTCTCTTTTTCATGTGAGCGCATGAGCTCACCAGCACCACCCTTTCTGTCTTTTGCTGTGGAGTGTAAGAGTATGGTGTTCTTTGTATGAATCTGTGAGTTAACAGTATTGTTTATACTAAGTCGTGGCAAGTAAGGAAGGGTGGTAACCCTGATATTTGATGGCAGTTAGCTTTAGAGAGGAATTCTGGTGCATACAGAAGCCAGCGTATTGTTGTGAATGGAGGAG
>Ga0268261_10000700_pt1 | contig 21694 bp, 1 predicted proteins | sample TergutNc150P1_FD_190353 | JGI IMG/M metagenome (GOLD analysis project Ga0268261, IMG submission 190353) | Nasutitermes corniger P1 segment gut microbial community from laboratory colony in Florida, USA - Nc150 P1 (SPAdes) (version 2) | ecosystem: Host-associated > Arthropoda: Insects > Digestive...
TGCTCCATATATATATATATGACATTAGTAGCCTAAAGGTTAATAATTTAACCCTTATCCTACTAACGTGGAGAAAATGGTGAGCTCCTAATAATGCCAGCAAATAGCAGATGGGATTTAATTCGGGTTTTAAAGGGTTAATAAAGCAACAAGTAATAAAGAAATAACAAATATTATATGTGATTCGGTAAACCACACCCGTTTCCCGAAAGAGGACCACCTACCAGACTGAGTAACGTCGGGACAATTAAGTTAAAAAGAATGATCAGGTAAAGAAGTGTCGACCAACGTTTGGGCACGAGATGGTGGTAAATCGATCACTCAACAAGACCGACCACGGCTGAGGACCAGTCTACAATCACCGACACCAGCAGACTGCAGCTACCAAATCACCGACGGTTGTGCAGTGTAGTGTCACATAGGTTACATAAATACCGTGTAGTTAAACACAGTGAAGTGCAATAGTGGTGGATATTACATACCAACGGATAGACATCAATAAAAGAGGTCAGTAGTAAATAAGTTAGTTTAAATTAGACAAAAATGGATGCCCGTCATTTGGAAAAGGAAACATTAAAGTGACTGATAGTGACATGCAGGATTCTGCTACTGTAATAGGTGAAGATACCCCAGGTATTTTTATAGTAACTAACAATGATAGCGATAGTCATGGGTCAACCCAGGTACAAGACATGTTAGCCGATGTTATAAGTACTTTGAATAACATTCAAAATCAAAACGCAAAAACAAATGAAGAATTAGGTGCTAAACTAATGGCAGAAAATCCGATATTAGCAGATAGACTTACAGAACAATTACAGCACGAAATAAGTAAAGTAACAGTGGCTATCTGTCAGTTGAGAGAAGAAACAAGATCCGAAATACAATTAATTAGGGACGATCTTACTAAACTATCAGCTAGTGTCGATGAGAGAGTAGCAAGACACATTAACAGCACCAAAGAACAAAACGACAGTTTGCGTAAGGAAATGAACACCAAGCTAAACATGACAAAGCAAGAAATGAGTACGTTTATGCAAGATGTAAACAAAAATAATCGGGAAGTGCAAGACAGTTTCTGTTAGTCAGAGCTAGCTAATGCACAGAAGTTTGCTGAACTAGATAGAGAGGTAGCAGAGTTGAAGGAGCAGATATCTAGGGTAGCAAATAATACAAGCGTACAACCTAATGATTCTACTTTATCTGATGTAAGTCATGTACAGCCAGGTAAATCGGCCATCAACACAGTCAGTGAACCTTGCGCATCTAACTCATCGTGTATGATTGAAAGTGTAATGAGCAAGTACTGCTTGCGTCAGTTCTTGGCTCATCACTCTAATTCCCGCTTGTTTGTATCCAGTAGTAAACATATCGTGTCAGCACATGCCTGACTAACTGTCACACTTCTCAAGGTTGCCTCGTACTGGCATTTTGTGTGTGTTATTAACACAACTATGCGCGACTCAGCTTTTATCCCTTATAAAAGCTGAGGGAAATTGGCCCAGAATCATTCCGGCCTGCACCATTCTTCCGGCCTGTAATACGTTAGACCAGGCCTCTACGTGACTGAAGTTTGGAAAACATTCTCGACGATAAACCTGCGATCACTGCGGCAGTGCGTGCAAAGTTACAACCATCAGGAAGCAGACTCATAGATGTTCGTCTTCTACGCTGCTTTCAGGAGGTAAGTCGCGCCGATAACACTAGCCAGATCCTAGGTACTCAGTACCGCTAAATTACGTTTCGGTTCTATTCTGTTTCCCCCCCCCAGGCAACCTATAGAAGTGTGACAACCTAAGCAGTTCTTACTTAGTGTATTCCTTACCTTATTATCTAGTCACTTATCTTAGAATATACAATACTACTTTGCTACGTGCGTATCGTTTATTGATCCCTCCTCCCTACGACTCCAGGTTCGATTCTTCCCAAGATCTCTTGGGTGGTGGCAGCATTACCTTATAGGGCGTCAGGCACTCACACAGGAGACCTGACCCATTACATTGTTGGCAACGGTGGTTGACAACCACCTAGGATATTACATTGGTGACAACGGTGGTCCTACAGACACCGTGCTCATTACATTGATGGCAGCGGTGTTTTACTAACCGCTGACCATTACATCATACCAAAGTACTGCGGTACTATGTTATTGTCCGTCTATAGTAATGTGGTACTGTGTTAAACTCCTGCTATAGTACTGTTTATTTTGGGAAAGTACTACTATAGTACTGTGGTATTGTGGCAATTTCCTTATTTAAACTGGAGTAATGTGGCAATTTCCTTCTATAGTAATGTGGTATTGTAGCAATGTCCTATTATATTACTGTGGTACATTGGCAATGCCCTACTACAGTACTGTGGTGCAGGGTCATTGCTCGTGTACTGTGTTGTTTTGATATTGTGCTACTATAGTTCTGTGGTATTGAGGCAATGTCCAACCATAGTACTGTGGTATTGTGGCAATGTGCTTCTATAGTACAGTAGTACTATGACAATAAACTACTATTTTTCTGTGGTACTGTGCAATTGTCGAGCTGTAGTACTGTGGTACTGTGGCATTATCCTACTATAGTGCTATGGTAATATTGCATTTTCCTTCTGAAGTATTTTGGTACTTTGGCAATGTCCTACTATAGTAATGTGGTACTTTGTCAATGTCCTACTATACTACTGTGGTACAGAGACAATGCCGAAATTAGTAATGTTGTACTGTATTACTGTCCTAATGTCGTACTGTGTTACTGTGGCAATGACCTAATGTACTACTGTTGTACTTTGGCATTATCTGCCTATAGTAAAGTGTTACTATGGCAATGTCATATTATAGAAATATGGTACTGTTTTACTGTCCTAATCTTTTACCCTGATACTGTGGCAATGATTTAATATAATACTGTGGTACATTAGCATAGCCCTTCTATAGAATAGTGAAACTGTGGCAATACTTTGACGCTGTGGAAATGACCTATTACAGTGTTATGTTATTCTGGCATTGACCTCCTACAGTACTGTGGTAGTCTGGTAATACCTACTGTCGTACTGTATTACTGTGGCATTCTCCTACTATAGTACAGTGGTGGTGTGACAATTTCCTACTGTAGTGATATGGTACTGTGAGGGTGCCCTTGTATACTGGTGTTGTACTGTGGAAACATCCTCTTATAATAAAGCGGTACTGTGGTAATGACTTAATATGGTACTGTGGTACTGTACATATATTCCACTATAGAACTGTAGTACAGTGCCAATATTCTACTATAGTACTGTGGTAAATTTTCAATGTCCTTCATTTGTAATGATATACTCTGGCAATATCCTACTAAACTACTGTGGTAATTTGGGAATGTCATACTAAAATACAGTGGGACTGTCAATATCCTACTACACTGCTGTTGTACTATGGGAAAGTCCTACTATAGTACTGTGGTACTGTGCCAATATCCTACTATAGTACTGTTGTAATCTTGTAGTGACCAACTATAGTAGTGTGGTAATTTTTTTGTTCTACTATAGAATTGTGGTATTGGGTTATTGTCCTTCCCTAGTATTGTGATACTGTGGTTAAATCCTACTATAGTGCTGTGGTACTGTGGCAATGACCTGCTATTCTACTGTGGTACTGTGGCATTGTCCTGCTACAGAACCGCGGTAATTTGGTAATGTCCTAATCTAGTACTGTTGTAACGTGACAATTTCCTACTATAGTATTGTGGTACTGTGGCTTTTGACTCATATAGTATGTGGTAGTGTGGCATTGTCCTACTAAAGTACTGTGCTACGGTGGCAATATGCTACTCTAGTACCGTGGTACTGTGGCAATGTCCTGCTATAGTACTGTGGTAATATTGCATTGTCACACAACTGTGCTAGGGTATATATGTAATCTGTATATCTGTTCTACTATACTAGTGTGGTACTGTGGCCATATCCTACTATGGTACTCTGTAACTGTGGCAATGTCCTACTATAGTACTGTGGTAATGTTGCAATGTCCTAATATATTATTGTTGTACGGCGGCAGTGTCCTACAATAGTAAACTTTTTCTATGAGAATGTTCTTCTATAGTACACTGGTACTGTGGCAATGTTATATTTTAGTTCAGTGGTATTGCGTCATTGTCCTACCATAGTTCTTTGAAATTGTGGCAACGTCCCACTGTAGTTATGTGGTGCTTAGTCATTGTCTTAGAATACGTTTGTTGCATTGAGACAATGCCCTGCTATAGTATTAGGGTATTGTGTCATTGGGCTGTGTGGTGTTATGGTATTTTAGCAAAATCCTTTAATAGTAATGTGGTACTATGGCATTTTACAAATATATATATGTGTGGTATTGTGGAAATTTCCTACTATAGTACTGTGGTACTGTGGAGATGTCGTACTATGTTTCTCTGGTATTGAGGCAAAGTCCTGCTTTAGTAATGTGGTACTGTGGCATTGTGTTATTATAGTTCTGTGGTATCGTGGCAATGTCCTACTATAGCAGAGCGGTAATGTAGAGTTGCCCTGCTTTTGTTTTGTGATATTGTGGCAGTGTCCTACTATAGTACTGTGGTTTTTTCCTTGTATAGTTCTATGGTATTGTGGCAATGTCCTACTATAATATATTTGTACTGTGGCTTATTCCTACTATAGCTCTGTGGCATTGTGTCAATGTCCTACTATAGTAATGTGGTACAGAGGCACTTTCCCACTATAGTTCTTTCGTATTGTGACAATGTCCAACTATAGTAATGTTGTACGGTAGAATAGTCCTAGTATAGTTCTGTGGTAATTTTGCAATGTCCTACTATGCTACTGGTGTACTGTGGAATTGTCCTAGTATAGTTATGTGGTATTGATGCAATGTCCTACAATAGTAGTATGATAAAATTTTATTATTGTACTATAGTACTATGTTACTCTCATTTTCCTAATATATTACTGTGGTACAGTGGTATTTTCCTACTATACTCTTGAATTATTTTAGCATTGTCCTACAATATTCCTGTAGTACTGTGTCAATGACCTACTGTAGTACTGTGGTACTCTTGCAATGTCCTACCACAGTACTGTAGAAATATGACAATGGCCTTATCTAGTTCAGCGTTACAGGGCATTGTCCTAGTATAATAGTGCGGTAATTTGTCTATGTTCTACTATATAATTGTGTTAATGTTGTATTGTCTTCTATAGTACTGTGGTACTGAGGCGATATCCTACCACAGTACTATGGTATTATGTCAATGTCCTACTACAGTTCTGCGGTACTGTGGCTATGTCCTACTCTAATACCGTGGTAATGTTACAATAACCTGCTATTGTTCTGCGTTACAGCACAATAGTCGAGCTGTAGTACTGAGTTACTACGGCAATGTCCTACTATAATACTGGAGTAATTTGGCATTGTCCTTCTCTACTAATGTGGTACTATGGCAATGTCTTGCTATAGTAATATGGTTCTTTGGCAAATTCCAACTATAGTAATTTGGTACAGTAACAATGCCCTAGAATAGCACTGTGGTACCGTATTACTGTACTAAAATAGTAATGTGGTACTGTGCAATGACCTAATACACTACTGTGGTAATTCGGCAAATTCCTACTATATTAATGTAGTACTATGGCAACGTCCTCCTATAGTAATATGGTATTTGTTAACTGTCCTTCTATAGTAATGTGGTACAGAGCCAATGCACTACAATAGTACGGTTGTAATGTATTACTGTCCTACTATAGTACTACGGGACATTGGCAATGACCTAATGTAATACTGCTTTACTGTGGCAATGTCATGATATAGAATTGTGTTACTGTGGCAAAATAACACAATATTGCTGTGTTGCGGTTTCAATGACCTACTACAGTTCTGTGTATAGCGGCATTATCCAACTAGAGTACTGTGGTAGTGTGGTAATGTCTATTCTAGTACTGTGGAATTTTGGATTTCTCCTATTCTTGTACAGAGGTGCTGTGGCAATTTCCTACAATAGTACTAGGGTAATGTGGGGATGTCCTTCTATAGTACTGTGGTACTGTGGAAATATCCTACCATAGTATTGTGGTACTGGTTTAAAGACCTAATATATCAATGTGGTACTGTGAAAAAATTCCACAATACTAACAATGTACTGTGCGAATATTCTACTACAGTATTGTGGTAAATTATTAATGCCTTATTTTAATGCTGTTGTACTGTGGCATTATCCCACTATAGTACTTTGGTACTGTACATTGTCCTACTATAGTACTATGGTAGTGTGGCAATAACCTACTAAATTGCTGTTGTACCGTGGGAATGTCCTAATCTAGTACTGTGGTACTGTTTCATTATCCTAATATAGTAACGATGTATTCTGGCGAAGTTCAACTAAGTTACTGTGGTAATGTGGCATTATCCTACTATAGAATTATGGTACTGGGACATTGCCCTTCGATAGTACTGTGGTACCGTGAAAATATCCTTCTATAGTACTGTGGTATTCTGGAAATTTCCTACTATATTACCGTGTTACTGTGGCAATGTCCTGCAATAGTACTGTGGTACTGTGGCATTGCCCTACCACAGTAATGTGGTAATTTGGTAGTGTCATAATCTAGTATTGTGGTATCGTGGTAATTTCCTAATAGAGTACTGTGGTACTGTGGCTATCTCCTACTATATTATGTGGTACTGTGTCGTTGTCCTTCTATAGTATTGTAATAATGTGAAAATTTCCCACTCCAGTACTGTGGTACTGTAACAATTGTCTTCTAAATTACTGTGGTACTGTGGCAATTCCCTCCTATAGTAAAGTGGAACCGTGGCAAAGTCCTGCTATAGTACATTGGTATTTTGGCATTGTCCTACTACAGTACTTTCGTACATGAGTGAAGCCCTACTCTGGTAGAAAGGTAATGTGGCAATTTCCTACAAAATTTTTGTGGTAATGAGACATTATCCTATTATAATACTGTGGAAAATTGGCATTTTCCTATTATAGTACTGTGGTACTGTGAAACTATTATACTATAGCATGTGGTACTGTGGCAATGTGGTACTATAGTACAGTTGAAAAGTGGCAATATCTTGTTATAATACTGTTGTACTGTGGCAAATCACTTTTATTAAACTGTGGTACTGTCATATCTTCGTACTATAATACTGTGGTAATATGGCAATGTTCTTTTATGGTACTGTATTACTGTGATTTTGTCCTACCACAGTAGTGTGGCATTGTCGCAATGTCCTACTATAATTCTCTGTTACTTTGACATTGTCAACTATAATATTATGGAACTGTGGGAATATCCATTTATAGTACTGTGGTACTGTGGCAATATCCTACTCTAGTACTGTGGTACTGTGGCAATATACTGCTATACTACTCTTGGACAGTGGCAATATCGTACTATAATAATGTTGTACTGTGTTATTGTCCCACTATAGTAATGTGCTAGAGTGGCAATGACCTAATATAATACTGTGGAAATGTGGCAATGTACTGATTTAGTACTGTGGTACTGTGGCTATATACTACTATAGTACTCTTTGACAGTAGCAATGTCCTACTATAATAATGTTGTACTGTGTTATTGTCGTACTATAGTAATGTGGTACCGTGGCAATGACCTAATATAATACTGTGGAAATGTGGCAATGTACTGATTTAGTAATGTGGTACTGTGGCAATATACTACTATAGTACTCTTGGACAGTGGCAATGTTCTACTTTATTAATGTTGTAGTGTGTTGCTGTCCCACTATAGTAATTTTCTACAGTGTCAATGACCTAATATAAAACTGTGGAAATGTGGCAATGCACTGATTTAGTACTGTGGTACTGTGGCATTAAACTACTATAGTAATGTAATGCTGTGGCAATGAACTAATAAAATATTGCGGTACTGTATAATTGTGCTACTACAGAACTGTAATACTGTGGTAATGTTCTACAGCAGTACTGTGGTACAGTGGCATTCTCCTACAATAGGACTGTGGTACTGTGGCCATTTCCTACTCTAGTATAGTGGTACTTTGGCAATAATCTACTATAGTTCTACGGTACTCTGGTAATGACCTAATATAGCACTGTGGCAATATCCTACTCTATTACTGTGGTACATTTTCAATGTCCCAATCTAGATCTGTGTTATTGTGCAATATCCTAGTATAGTAATATGGTAATTTGAAAATGTCCTACTAATTTATTGTGGGTACTGTGGCAATATCCTACTATATAGCTGTGGTTTTGTGCCAATGTCCATCTATAGAACTGTGTCACTGTGTAAATATCCTACTACGGTACTGTTGAACTGTTTCAGTGTCCTACTGTTGTAATGTGGTAGTGTGGCAATGTCCTACTGTAGAGTTGTGTTACTGTGGAATTTTCCTTCAGTAGAATTGTTGTAATGTAGCAATTACTTACTATTGTACTGTGGTACTGTGTCAATGCCCAACATTTTTACTGTGGTAAAGTGGCTATTTCCTACTATAGTATGGTGGTACTTTGTCAATATCCTGATATAGTACTGTGGTACTGTGGCATTGTCCTACTACAGTAGTGTATAATTTTGTAATGTCCTAAACTACTACATCGGTACTGTGTCAATATCCTACTATAGTACTTTGGTACTGGGGCAACGTCCTACTATAGTACATTTGTAATGTGGCAATGCTCTTCTATAGTACTCTGGTACTGTGGCATTGTCCTACTAAAATACTGTGGTAATGTGGCTATGTCCTACTACAGTCCTACTCTGGTAAATTTGTACTGTGGCAATTTCCTAATATAATACATTGGTAATGTTGAAATTTCCTACAATAATTTTGTGGTACTGTGGCAGAGCTCTTTTATAGTACTGTGGTACTGTGACAAAGCCCAATTATTGTACGATGTTACTGTGGCAATATCCTACTATAGAACTTTATTCCTGTTGATAAGTCGTATTCTAGTACTGTGGTACTGCGGCAATATCTTACTACAGTACTGATGTAATGTGGCAATGTCCTAATATAGTACAGTGGTAATGTGTCAATTTTCTAATATTGTACTGTTTTAGAGTGGTAATGTCCTACTATTGTACTTTGGCAATTTCCTTCAATTGTACAGATATATGTGGCAATGTCCTACCATATTATTATGGTACTTTGAAAATGTTCTGTAATATAATTTTTATATTGTGGCAACTACTTTTTTAGTGCTGTGGTGCTTTGTGAATTTCCTAGAATAGTACCATGGTACATTGGCAAATGTTCTACCATAATATTGTAGTATTTTTGCAATACTCTACTATAGTACTTTGGTACTGTGTTATTGCGCTAATATGGTATTGTGGTAATGTGCTAGTGCTCTATTACCGTACTGTGTACTGTGGGCAAATTTCAACTATAGAACTGTGATACTGTGGCAATATTCTTACTTAGCACTGTGGTTTTATTGCAATATCCTACTATAGTAATGTCGTATTAAGGCAATGACGTAGTATAGTACTGCCTTATAATGGCACTGTCCTTCTATTGTACTGTGATACAAAGTCATTGTTCTACTATAGTACTGTGTTACTGTGGCATTATCCTACTATATTATTTTGGTACTGTAGCAAATGCCTACTATAGTACTGTGTCAGTTTCCGACTAAAGTACGGTGGTACTGTGGTATTGTCCTGTTATATTACTGTAGTACTGGTGGAAATTTCTACTATAATAAATTGGTATTGTGGCAATTTCCTTACTTAGTACTGTGGTAATGGGCATTGTCCTAATATAGTACTGTAATATTGTGGCAATTACCTAATATATTAATGCTGTACAGTGTCATTTTCCTACTAAAGTACTGTGGTAATGCAGGTTTATCCTACTATTTTACTGTTGTATTGTGGAAAAGTCCTACTATAGTATTCTTCTACTGTGTCATTGCCGTACTATAGTGCTGTTGTACTGCGGCATGGTCCTGCTTTATTAATGCAGTATTGTGGCAATGTTCAAATAGAGTAGTGTAGTACTGTGGCTTTGTCCTACTATAGTATTCTGTTACTGTGTCATTGTTTTAATATATTACTGTGCTAATGTCCTACTATAGTACTGTGGTACTGTGGCATTGTTCTACTATAGCACTGTGGTACAGTGGCATTTTCCAACAACAGTGCCCTGGTAGAGTGGCAAAGTCCTAATATGGGTGTTTGGTAATTTGTCAATGTCCTACTATGGTATTGTGGTTCTGTGGCAATGTCCTACTATAGAACTGTGATAATGTGTTAATGCCCTACTATTGTACTTTCGTACTGTGGCATATTCATAATATACCAGTGGTAGCTTTGCAATGTCCTATTATAATACTGTGTTACTGTGGCATTTTCCTACTGTAGTAGAGTCGTAATGTGACAATGTATTACAGTGTAGTACAGTGGTAATATGGAATTTTCTTAATATATTACTGGGGCATCCTGGCAATGTCCTACTATAGTACTGTGGTAAATTGTCTTTGTCCTACAATATTACTGATATATTTATCAATGTACAAATATAGTGCTGTTGTAATGTGGCATTTCCGTACTTTATTACGGTGGTACTGTGGCAAAATCCTGCTACAGTATTGTGGTACAGTTATTTTGCCCTACTACAGTACTGTTTTAAATTTGTAATGTCCTAATCTAGATCTGTGGGACTGTGGCAATTTCCTACTATATTACTGTGGTACAGTGGTTTTTTCCTACTTTAGTATGTGGTAGTGTGGCATTGTCCTACTATAGTACTGTAATACTGTGGCAGTTTCCTTCTATATTACTGTGGTACCGTGGCAGTTTGCATCTTTGGTACTATGGTATTTAGGCATTGTCCTTCTAGAGTACTGTGGTACTGTGGTAATGATCTACTCTATGACTGCGGTACTGTGATAATTCGCTTCTAAAGTGTTGTGGTATCTTTCCAATATCCTTCTCTATTAATCCTGTTGTGACAATGCACTTTTAGTATTGTAGGCCTGTGGCATTTTTGTACTATAATACTGTGGTAATGTGGTTATATCCTACTATAGAATTGTGGTACTGTGGCATTTCCCTACTATAGTTCTGTGGTATTCTTGCAATGCGCTGCTATATTATTCTGGTAATTTGGCATTGGTCTGCTATAGTTTGGTTGTATTGTTTTAATGTCCTACTATAGTACTCTGGATCTGTGGCAATTTCTTAAAATAGTAGGGTTGTACTGTGGCAATGCCCTTCTCTAGTGCTGTGGTACTGTGGTATGTCCTAGTAAAATACCTTGGAAATGTGACAATGCCCTACTACACTCATGTGGTCCTGTGGCGTTGTCCAACTATAGTACTGTGTTACTGTTGCAATGTCCTACTATAGTCCTGTGGTACTGTGATATTGTCATTCTATAGTAGAGTTGTAGTGTAGCAATGTCCCAGTATAGTACTGTTGTACTGTGTAATTTTCCTACCATAATGCTGAGGTCCTCTGGCAATGTCCTACTATAGTACTGTGGTAATATGGCATTGTCCTATAGTAGCTTTGTGGTATTGTATTATTGTCCTAATATAGTACTGTTGTACAATGGCAATTTCCATCAATTGTATGGTGTTTCTGTGGTGTTGTCCTGCTGTAATACTGTGATACAGTTAGATTGTCCTCCTAAATCACTGTGGTAATTTGGTAATGTCCGAATCTAGTACTGTTTTACTGTTGAAATTTCCTACTCTATTACTGTGTTACTGTGGCTTTCTCCTACTGTAGTATGTGGTAATGTGGCATTTTCCTACTATAGTATTGTGGTACTGTGGCGATGTCCTACTAGAATACCGTGGTACTGCGGCAATTTCCTGCTATAGTACTGTGGTATTGTGGAATTGTCCTATTACAGTACTGTGGTACTGTGTTAATGTCCTACTATAGTCCTGCGGTATTGTGTCAATGTCCTACTATAATTATGTGGCATTGTGTCATTGAACATCTATACTATTGTGGTACTGTGGCATTGTCCTACTACAGTACTGTGGTACTGTGGGATTTTTCTACTTTAGTACAGTGGTACCGTGGCATTTCCTACTGTGGTAATGTGGTAATGTGGCAATGTCCCACTACAGCACTGTGGTACTGTGGCATTGTCCTACTTTAGGACTGTATTACTGTGGCAATGTCCTACTATAGTAATGTGGTATTGTTGCAATGTCCTATTCTAGTACACTGGTAACGTGGCAATGCCCTTTTATAGTACTCTGATACTGTGGTATTGGGCTACAATAATACTGTGGTAATGTGGCATTGTCCTACTATATTTCTGTGGTATTGGGGAAAAGCATACTATAGTACAGTGTTACCGTGGAATTGCCCTACTATTTTTCTGTCGTATTGTGACGTCACTTTCTAGTACTGCGGTAATGTGGCATTTTCATTCTACAGTTCTGTGGCATTGTGGCATCGCCCTGCTGTAGTATTGTGGTACTGTGGCTACGTTCCTCCAAAGATTTGTTGAATTGTGGCAACTAAAATACTTAGAACTGTGGTAGTGTGGCAATGTCCTTGTATGGTACTGTGGTAGTGTGGCAATTTTCTACAATAATACTGTGTTATTTTGGCAATATTCTATCATAGTACTGTGGTACTTTATCATAGCCCAGTACTTTGGTACTCTCTTAATGACCTACTACAATACAGTGTTTCTGTGGCAATGATCTACTATAGTACAGTGGTATTTTGGCACATTCCTTAATTAGTATTTTTGTACTGTGGGAATGTCCAACTATAGTAGTGTGGTATTATGGCAATATCCTACTTAATACAGAGATATTATGTTATTGTCCTACTATGGTACTGTTGTACAGTTGCAATTTCCTTACTTAATACTGTGGTAAGTTGGCAATGTCCTACTATAGTACTGTGGAATTGTGGCAAATGTCCCACTATAGTACTGTGGTGGATTGGCAATGTCCTACTATAGTACTGTGGTACAGTGTTCTATTCCTACAATAGTACTGTGGTAATGCAGCTTTATCCTACTACAGTACTGTCGTCCTGTGGCAATGTCCTACTATGGTAATATTCTACTTTGGCATTGTCCTACTATAGTACTGTGGTAACGTGGCATTGCCCTAAAATAGAACTTTGGTACAATGGCAATCATCAACTGTAGTAATGTTGTACTGTGGCATTGTCCTATATATTATTGGGTCACGGTGGCATTGTCCTTATGTAGAACGTTGGCATTGTCCTATTATTGTACTGTGGTATTGTGTAATTGTACTACAATAGTACTGTGGTCATCTGGCCTTTTCTTACAAGAGTACTGTGGTAATTTGGCAGTGTACTTCTACAGTACTTTTGTAATGTGGTAATTTTCTACTATATTAGTGTGGTACTGTGTCAATATCCTACTATAATATTGTGGAAATGTGCAAAGTTCTAATATAATAATCTGGTACTGTGGCAATATTCTACTATAGTTCAGCGGTATTGTGGCAATGTCCTACTTTATTTCTGTGGTACTGGTTCAATGTCCAAATATGGCACTGTGTTACTGTGGCAAATTCATATTATAGTACCGTTGTAATGAGGCAATGTTCTACTATGGTGTTGTAGTAAGGTGTCAATTTCTTACAATGGTACTGTGGTACTGAGTCTATGTCCTACCATAGTTCTGTTTTATTGTGGATATATTCTACTATAGTACACTTCGACTGTGGCAATAACCTACTAAAGTACTGTGGTACTGTGGCATTGTCACACTATATTTCTTTGGTATTGTGGCAATGTCCAACTATAGTAATTTGGTGTCATGTGATAGTCCTACTATAGTTTTGTTGTATTGAGGCAATATCCTACCATACTGTTGTGGTATTGTGGCATTGTTTTTTTATAGTTCTGTGGTATTTTGTCAACGTCCTACAATAGTAATGTGGTACTGTGTTTTGTCCAAATATAGGCCTGTGGTATTGTGGCAATTTCCTATTTTAGTACTGCGTAACTCTTAATATGTCCTACTATAGTTCAGTGGTAGTGTGGCAATGTCCTTCTATAACAATGTGGTACTGTGGAATTGTCGTCCTGTAGTTCTGTGGTATAATGGCAATGTCCTTCTATAACAATGTGGTACTGTGGAATTGTCGTCCTGTAGTTCTGTGGTATTGTGTCAATGTACTTGTCTACTATTTTGGTTCCCTGTCATTGTCCTACTACAGTCCTGTGGTATTGTGACAAGTTCCTACTTGTGTACTGTGGTACTGTGGCATTGTCCTACAATTGTCTGGTATTGTGGCAATGGCATAATCTAGTAATCTGGTACTTTGACATTTTCCTACTTTAGCTCTTTGGTATTGTTTTAGTGCCCTACTATAGTACTGTGTTACTGAATCGTTGTCCTACTATAGTTATGTGGTATGGTAGCAATGTTCTACTTTAGTTCTGTGGTATTGTGGCTTTGTTGTACTATATTTCTTTGGTATTCTGGCAATGTCCTACTATAGTATTGTGGTACTGTGGAATGATATTACTATAATTCTGTGGCATTGTGGCAACTTCCTTCTATAGTACTGTCGTACTGTGGCATTTTACTACTATAGATCTGTGGTATTGCGTCAATGTTCTAATATAGTACTCTCGTACACTTGCATTTTGCTACTCTGGTACTGTGGTATTTGGCAATGTCTTACAATATATCTGTTGTATTGTAGCAATGTCATAATATAGTATTGTGATACTGTGGTAATGTCTATATATCTGTTGTATATTGGAAAATATTTTCCATAGTACAAGGGTTATTTGTCCATGTCCTACTATGGTTCTGTGGTATTGTGTTAAATTCCTACTATATTACAGTGTCATTGCCCTACTGTAGTACTGTTGTAGTGTGGCATTGTCCTACTATAGTTCTGAGTTACTGTTACAGTGACCAACTATATTACTGTTGTTCTGTGTCATTTTCCTACTATAGTATTGTGGTTTTTGGCAAAATCCTACTATGTTACTGTGGTGCAGATCCTTTGGCCTACAGTAATACTGTGGTACTTGGCAATGGGCTACTACAGTATTGTTGTACTGTGGCATTTTCATATTCTAGTAATGAGGTAATGTGTGAATGTCCAACTCCAGTAATGTGTTACTGTGGCATTATCGTACTATAGTAATGTTTTTCTGTTGCAATATCCTACTATAGTGTTGTGGCTCTTTGGCAATGTCCTACTATAGTACAGTAGTAATGTGGCATTCTCCAACTCTAGTATTGTGATATTGTGTCGAATTCCTACTCTAGTACTTTGGTATTCAGACAAATTCCTACAATAGTACAGATTTACTGTGGCAATTTCCAACTCTACTTTGATTGTACTGTTGCAATGACCTTCTATTTTACTGTGGTACTCTGGCAATGCACTTTATTAGTACTGTGGTACTGTGGCAATATTCTACTATAACCCTGTGGTAGTGTGTTACGGTCCTACGATAGAAATATTGTACTGTGTCATTGTCCCACTATAGTACATTGGTAATGTGGCAATGTTCTACTATAGTACTCTGGTACTGTTGCAATGTCCAACTATAGTAATGTGGTACTGTGGCAATGATCTTTTAGAGTACTGTGGTAATATGGCATTTCCCTACTCTAATACTGTGGTAATGTGGCAATATCCTAAAATAGTACTGTGTTACTGTGGCATTTTCCTTATTTAGTACTCTTTTACTGTATTAATGACCTATTAGAATACTGTGTTACTGTGAAATTATCCTACTATAGTAGTGTAGTATTGTCGCAATGTCCAACTATTGTACTCTGGTACTGTGGCAATTTTCTACTGAAGTAGTTTGTACTGTGACAATAATCCTGCAATACTGCTGTGGTACTGTGGCAATATCCTATTATTGCTCTGTTGTACTGTGGCAGTGTCGTGCTGTAATACAGTGCTAATGTGTTAATTTCTTCCTATAGTACGGTGGGTTTGTGGCAATATCCTTTATAGCACTGTTGTAATGTGGCTTTTTCCTTCTGCAGTACTGTAGTAGTGTGGCATTGTTCTACTTTAGTAAAGTGGTACTATGGCATTGTCCTACCTCAGTACTCTTTTACTCTTTTTTTGTCCTAATATAGTACTTCGTTACTCTGGAATTGTCCTACTCTAGTAGTGTGGTACAGTGATATTTTCCTACTAAAACATTGTGGTACTGTGTTACTGTCGTACCATAGCACTGTGGTTCAATGGCAAAGCCCTACTTTAGTATTGTGGTAATCTTCTACTCTCCTACTATAGTAAAGTGGTACTATGGAAATGACCTACTATAGTGCTGTGTTAGTGTGGCTATGTCCTGATATAGTACTGTGGTATTGTGTCAAAATACTAATGTAGTACTGTGGTGCTGTGGCTATGACCTACTATAGTACTGTGTTACTGTGGTATTGTCCTACTGCAGTATTGTGGTAATTTGTTAATATTCTACTCTATTACTCTGGTACTGTGACCTATTCGTACTATAGTATTGTAGTACTGTGGCAATTTCATGCTATAGTACTGTGGTACTGTGGCAATATCCTGCTATAGCACTGTGGCACTGTTGCAATTTCCTACCATAGTACAGTAGTACAGAGGCAGTATCCTACTTTAGTAATGTGGTACTGTTTAAAAGTCTTGCTATTGTACGGTGGTAGGGTGGGAAGTTCCTACTATAGTACTGTGGTACTGTAGCAACATCGTGCTATACTACTGTGGTACAGAGGCAATATCCTACTCTAGTATCGTGGTTCTCTGTCAAATTCCTTCTATAGTCCTGTGGTACTGTGGCCGTATGTTAATATAACACTGTGATACTACGTCAATGTCCACCCATAGGATTTTGTAGTGTTGCAATGTCTTACTAAGGTACTGTGGCAATACCCTAATTTAGTACTATCATACTGTGACATTGTCCTACTATAGTACTGTAGTAATATTTCAATGCCCTACTATAGTACTGTTTTAATATGTTATTGCCCTACTATAGTACTGTCTTCCAGTGGCATTTTTCTATTATATTACTTTGGTACTGTGTCAATGTCCAACTATAGTACTGTGGTAATGTGTCATTGTCCTACTATTGTAGAGTGGTAATGTGGCAATGTCCTAGTAAAATACAGTATTACTGTGGAATTTTCCTCCTATAGTCCTTTGGTAGTGTGGCAAAGTCCTACTATAGTACTGTGGTAATTTGGCATTGTCCTATTGTGGTAGTGTGGTATTTTAACAATGACCTAGTTTTGTAATATGGTACTTTGCAATTTCCTACTATAGTACGGTGCTACAGTTGCAATGTCCTGCTATAGTACTGTGGTACTGTGGCATTGTCCTACTACAGTACCGTGGTAACTTGGTAATTTCGTGATATGGTACTGATGTTCCGTGTCAAATTTCTTCTATAGTACTGTGGTAATGTGGCTATCTCCAACTGTAGTATGTGATATGTGTCATTGTCCTACTATAGCACTGTGATACTGTGACAATTTTCTACTATATTACTGGGGTACTGTGTCAATAACCTGCTATGGTACTGTGGTATTGTAGCATTGTCCTACTACAAAACTGTGGTATTGTGGTAATGTCCTACTCTAATACTGTGTTACTGTGGCAATTTCCTACTATAGTACTGTGGTACTGTGCTAATGTCCTACTATAGTACTATGGTAATATGTCATTGTCATTCTTTAGTGCTGTGGTACTGTGGCATAGTCCTACTACAATACCGCGTTACTGTGGCATTTTCCTTCAATAGTACTGTGGTACTCTGTCATTGTCCTACTATAGTACTGTGGTACCGTTTCAATGTTCTGCTATAGTACTGTTGTACTGTGGCATTTTCCGTCTATGGTACTGTGGTAATTTTGCAATGTCCTACTATAGTACACCGCTATTGTGGCTTTGTCCTACTTTAGTATTGTGTTACTTTACAATATCGTACTATTGTACTGTGGTACTGTTGCATTTTCCTACTTTATTTTTGTGGTATTTTGGCAATACCCCTTTATAGAATTGTGGTAGTTTGGCATTGTTCTACTATAATTCTGTGGTAATGTGGCTATGTCGTACTGTAGTACTGTGTTACTGTGGTATTGTCCAGCTATGGTACTTTAGTGCCCTGCCGAAAAATATGTAATTTCTATCAGTTCTGTTCGTTGAAGCACTATTGAGGGCGATATGTTAGCGAGATGATGAGGGTTCTTATTACCTATATTAGCGGTAGAATGCTACCAACAATTAGGCGATTGTCTATTAAATTTAAGATTTTGGGAACACAGGGATAAGCTAGCAACCACTCACAGAATTTCTTCTTAAATATAAAAGTCTATATATATTCTAATCTATAAAATAGTGAATGTAAAATAATAAATAGTTTAACAAGTTGGCACTGTACTACAATTAGAAATTCGTAGAAAATATTTCTCTCTATTATATTCATACTGAAACTACTAATCTGAAAGCTTATTTGAATAGTTATTTGAATAGTTATTTTGCCTCTTTATGTTGTTATTAAATTTGGAATTTAGTTAAAAGAATTTTTGGTTACTTCCGAAAGTTACCCATCACGACACTATGTTCTAATCAGAAATTACTGAATTAATCACATTTAACTAAACACAGTTAGTTCAACACATTTCTTACACCTTATCTTTGGACATCAGGAGAACGATGCTTATAATCGCTTAGTAAAATTTATAATAATCGTGCACAAATTAATTATTCTCTTCGTAGATGTAGTTCCGATTTTCTAATACTGATGGTATGCGACAGCCGGTACTGTGGTAGTGTAATCGTCTTGATGAGTATTTCGTGAATAAGTTCAATAACCGAAATCAGTAGCATTTATAGAGACAAATTAACAACTAATGAATTCCTCAGGTCATGTCTGTCTTTGGGTTGAAAATGTGAGGAAATGTACGACTTGATATGGTACGCTGTGACAGCGGTAAGCAAGTGACTTACCATTTCGTGGTGTCACAAGTGATAGAAATTGTAGTTTCGAAATATAAATCCACATTCGAATCTTAATATAATGGTGTAGATTTCGTTACAGTACAGTGGTATAGTGGCAATGAACTACGATAGTACTGTTGTACTGTGACAAAGTTCTACAATATTAGTGTGGTACTGTAAAAATACTCTACTATTGTTCTGTGGTACTGTGGCATTCTCGTGCAATACTACTATGTTACTGTGCCATTCTCGTGCAGTAGTACTGTGGTACTGTTGCAAAGTCCTATTATAGTACGGTGGTATTGTGGCAATAAAATATTAAGTAATCTGGTACCGTGGCATTGTCCTTCTGTAATACAGTGGTATTTTGTCAATGTCGTACTATAATGCTGTTGCACCGTGGCATTTTCCTACTATAGAAATGTGGTAGTGTGACAATGTCCTACTGAACTAAATAGGTACTGTGTTACAGTCCAAATGTGGTACCGTAGTACAGTAGCAATTACTTAATATTATACAGTGGTACTGTTGCAAAGTACTGTTATACTACCGTGGTACTCTGGCAATGTACTACAATAGTAATGTGGTGCTCTGGAAATGAAGCAATAAAGCATTGTTAAGTCTGGCATTGTCCTACGACAGTACTGTGGTACTGTGGTAATATCTTACTCCAATACTGTGGTACAGTGGTATTCTCCTACTATAGTACAGTGGTACTGTAAAAATTTCCTACTATAGTACTGTGGTAGGGTGGCAATGACCTACTCTAGTACAGTGGTACTGTAGAAATATCCTACTATATCACTGTGGTACTGTGGAAATAACCTAATATGGTACTGTGGCAATATACTTCTCTAGTACATTGGAATTTTTCAATGTCCTACTATTGTGCGGTGGTATTGTGGCAATATCCTACTATAGTAATGTGGTACTATGGCAATACCCTACTATAGTACTGTCGTAATGAGGCAATATTCAACTATAGTACGGTGGTAAATTGCAAAGTCCTACTTTAGTACTGTGGTATTGTGGGAATATCCTACTATAGTACAGTGGTAATACGCCAGTCATACTATAGTACTGTGGAACTGTGGCAAAATCCTTCTATAGTACTGTGGTACTGTGGGAATGTCCTACTATAATACTGTGGTACTGTGTCAATATCCAACTACAGTACGGTTGTACCGTGGCAGTGTCATACTATAGTACTCTGGTACTGTGACAATGACCTACTATTGAATTGTGGTACTGTGGCGTTGTCCTTCGATAGTATTGTGGCATTGTGGTAATGTAAGTAGTTACATACCTACTTGGTTCCGCCTTTGGACAATTCCCCCGGGCCCAAAAAAAAGAAGAATAGGGGTGCAGAAGAGCACCTCCCCAAAAAAGTGGACCCACAAGTGTCAGTTGCCCATTTTTTAGTTTTGAGTCCATTTTTTAGTTTTGAGCCCTATGTACCACAGGCATCGAAGAAGAAAGTCGAAACATATATTTTTGTATGTTGACGTTATGTCCCAAGACTCAGAACAATGGTGTAGTGGTGACGGTGGAGGTAATCTCCATCGTTTTATTTTCCATGATGTGTGGAGAGGGCAGATTGAGGCTCTGACCGCCTATGTCCCTTGACTTAAGACATCGTAGTGATTGGTAATGGTTGTTTTAAAAGACTCAGAACAATGGTGTAGGGTGACGGTGGAGATAAGCTCCATCGGTTTATTCTCCCTGGTGTGTTGAGAGTGCAGGTTGAGTCTCTGACCGCCTATATCCTTTGACTGAAGACATCGTAGCGATTGTTAATGGTTACGTTTTAATAATATCCGACAGCGTTATAGTGCCGCCGTACATAGAGTTATTTATATGTGAATTGGTGGCGTGAAGGTAAGTATGTTGTTTGGATAGCCCTGCACGTGCTATAAGCTTTCAGATTGAAGAACTCTTCAAGATGATGCAAGAGGCGATTGCCCAATGCTAGATATGTGGGCTCGTGTGATAGCTTAATGAGACGTGAATAAATCAAGTTTGACAGTTTGATTTAGTGAATAGCTTGATTTAATGAACAGATTGATTTAATGACTATATTTCTTGGAAATTATGTGAATAATGAAGTGCTTGCATGGTAACAAGTGTTTGGAAAAGCAAGATGTTTGCAGTATGGTCAAAGTCTTATCATGTTATCACAAGCTGGAATAATGAAAATTGCCTTATAAAAGCGTGCTGGATGGAAGCCTCCATATCTTCACTGGAAGAACACTGTGCGACGCTTGGCTCCTCAGACCTCGCTTTTTTATAGTTTCAACATCATCAACAGCTACCAATCGGTAAGTGAACCACTTTTTTTACTATTCTGCATGAGATTTAAGAATCAGTCTGCAATGTTAAAAGTGATACAGAGGAGTGATTATTAGGGATCTGGAGTCTCCTTACATACTAAAAAGAAAAAGACAGTTAACCTGGGTATTTGCTTCTTTATTAAATGCAGATTACAGAGGTGTAAGGTGTAAATCATTATGGGCGTAAGCAACATTCATGAGGGGCTGTAGTAGTAGTTTGTATTACAACTTTATCAGTGGTGATGTGTCGTTCTTTGTGATACTTTAAAAACTCTTGATAGAAAGAAGGTCCCTTTAAATATCTCACGTAGACACAATCCGGGAACCAATATCCATGTTCGTGAAACGGCTTGTCTTGAGGCAAGCAGTCCACAAGACACCCATTGCAGTAGAAACACACGCTGTGATTTGTCCATTCTGTAACAGACACAAGACGCGGAGAATAAATAACACTTTTATAGGATTCAATGTTAG
>Ga0268261_10000701_pt1 | contig 21654 bp, 12 predicted proteins | sample TergutNc150P1_FD_190353 | JGI IMG/M metagenome (GOLD analysis project Ga0268261, IMG submission 190353) | Nasutitermes corniger P1 segment gut microbial community from laboratory colony in Florida, USA - Nc150 P1 (SPAdes) (version 2) | ecosystem: Host-associated > Arthropoda: Insects >...
CTCGTCCAGAGGAGTCCTACCGACTGTGCTGCGTCGTCGTGTGTGATCTAGAAACATCAAGAATGGGTGCTCCATATATATATGACATTAGTCGCCTAAGGGTTAAGCTGCAACACACACATACTCCCCCCACTGAAATAACTATGTTTCCAAAACCATGAATGTTTCTAGAGTTTCAAATGCAGAGCTACCATACTGCCACTGCATGAACAGACAAAACTAAAGGCTCCATTTCAATGTATGTAAACTTGCACAACTTTCTGATCTATATGTGGCACTGGTAACTGTATCTGCCACAGTCACAACAAATAAATTACTAAAATCAACAGCTCAATGTAATTAATTACAAAGATGAAATCCAACAGAATATGCCCCTCCCCTGCCCTCACAACCTGGTGCAAAAGGTTGTGCAATTCACAAATTGCACACCTTACATATATTACTGTCAGTCAGGCTAAATACACATAAAAGTTTGGCAGCAACATGGGTACATGGAATGAAACTGAATACAAGGAAGCACACAGGAACACCATGCATATATACTGGTGTCAGCAGCAGCAATACACTTGCAATTCCCTCGTACAAAATTTGTTCATCAATAAACACACATATATTCTAATGTACATGCAAAACTGCACAGTTAATATGTAAAATTAAGAGAAAATTTAAACAAAATCAAGGCAAAACCATTCATACATTCTTCATAAATAGTAGGACATAGGGTTTACAGGATACAAAAAGAAAAGCATCAAAATCTAAAATTATAAAATAAATTAACTACATGTCACATCCAAGGAAAAGGCTTTTATTGAATTAAAAATAATAATCTTGTACTACATTGACAGAATGCATTCACTTGGAACAAAAATTACCATCACCTCAAAAATGCCTGCAGGGTAGTAATCATGTACTATATGGATGAAGAGTTACCATGCAATTTTTCTCCATTATCTACAACTTACCACCACAACTAACTTTTAATCTGTCCAAGATAATGGCTAGCATTTTTAATGGTAATAGTAATTTTCTAATCCTGTCTTCTCAACAATGCTAACAAAAAAGCTACATACAGTACTCACTGACACAATTTCAAAACTTAGATGCATAATTATCAAAAAGCATGAACACAGCCAGAAAGCTACTCTTGACAAAGGTGCCAATGGTCAACAATTGAATACTACTACTCTGAAAAATGACAAAATTATTCCCAAACACAAAATTTAGTTCCCAACTTCAACTACTTTTCCAGCTTAACACCTCATACTCCTTGATAATTTCATAAATAAAGCTGTGCTACATTTCCATACTGCTCCCACCGCAACCAATTTATAACAATAAAATAAAAACTATCAACAATAAAAGTGGGTTATTACCTTTTCCTTATGAACACTGGGCGAATCTTCAATGTTCAATTGCTGATATTTGTTTAATACATATTATCTTGCTGGTTACGAGGACACTTGGTAAGTGAGTATCCATATAATCTCGAAGTTTCTAATGAAGCCAAAAAGTGTGTGTGCTATGGGGCAGAAATATCAGGAGGGGTTAGAAACCTGGATAATGAAACGCATGTAAACTCCTGGAAGGTTTGTAATTAATGTTTCAAGCTGGTGGAATTTCTCTTCATGAAATGACAGTACAGAAGAAAAGCAATGCTGACGAGTCTTCTTCATTTAGCATCATACGGTCACAATGCATTCTTTCACAATGCATACTGCACTTTAATATAAAGTAAAATTTACTTAACATAAACAAACATGTGTAAGCAAGACTGATGAGTGAAACCATTCTGACATCACTGAACTGCATTCACAGAGTACAAACTGCAGAAACACACAGAATTCGGTGTTCAGTAGTAACAACAACAAACTCTAATGAAGCACCTCATTTCCACTTAAAAACATCTCTTGATGTAATTTAATCAAAATGTTGCAAAACCAATGGTGTTTAATCAATTTTATGTTATGCATCTCCATGTCAGTAGTTAACAGTATGGTGGTTATTATTACCATGCTCACAACTTTATTAACGTTCAACTATTTACCGCATCACACCATGACAATATAACTAGTAAAACTTAATTGTGAAGATGGTAACAATAAGTACAATGGTGTTTACTGCACTAAATCCTATCACGACTGCCAGGAGAGTTCCAGAAATCACAACTCTCAGCATTAGTTTTGTCACAAGCTGAAGAGAAAAAAGAGCAATACAGTCAGTTAAGTCTACAATAAGCAACAGATTAACTCTACAATCAAAGCAATGAAGATTAAAACAAGGAAGAAAAATAAAACCTGGAAGAGGAAGAGGAGCAGGATTAGGAGGGGTGGTAGGGAAGAGAGGGAGAAGAGTGTGGAGGAGGAAGCAGAAAAGAAGGGATGACTGGGAGCACAGGAGAGGAACTGAGGAGGCAAACTGCTAAATATCACACAGCTCATATGCCAGCATGGAACTTTGTGCGGCATTCATGAAGAATCAAGTCTTACGGTATGTTATACTATGTTGACTGGGAAATAGTTACATAATGGGGGAAGATGCAGCCTCCACCTTCAGGGTCAGTTAACTATTTACCAGTCAATATGGCTTAACACCCCAGAAAACTTCCAAGATTTGTCACTCACCCATTTCAAGCAGGACATCAGTTACCTAACTAGCATGCACACACTGAGGAAACTGATTAGTCATTCATATCTTCTCAAGTTGAAGTTTTTGTCCCACTTAATGTTTCACAGAGATTTTTCAATTTTGTGCACTTAATTTCTGTAATGTGAGATGATAATGTCCATTGAAAGACCATTTAATGAGACCTTACCCTAGGAGAATACTAACATACCACATACAATTAACAGACTCTCTCATGCCTGCGAAACTGTAGAATGTACATTCAGAATACTGAATGCCAATCATGATTAACAAGACCAACAAGTGCATTTACAAATACGTAAATTTACTGCAGTATAAGAAGCATACCACAATAAATTTACATATTTGTGTATGCACTTTTTGGTCTTGTTTCTCATAATGAATCATCAGTGCATGGTCATGAATCATTTAGAACTGAATGCCAAGTTTAACTTATCTGAGGGATCAGCACACTGCAAAGAAGAAGCTGTTAAAAATTAAATCGTTAAAACATCTGTTGTCCTCCAAAATTTATTAGTATCTCGGAAGGAATTTTTTGTAAAATGGCCAAAGCTTTGAAGGAAATCAAGCAGCTATTCCTGTTTTAAACAAAGATGACGACAACGATGATGATGAATGGCACAGATTACTGATGGCACAGCTTTGAAAAATCACCTAGTTGATTATTTCTTAATGCCTGCAGCAGCAATTCCACCTCAGTCAGGTTATATCAGTTAAATACAATTTATAGTTATGCAGTACAAGGGCTCACTTAAATGCTAACTCGTAGTAAGCAACACAAGACATATGGTATCATTTTATGTTGTGTTAACTGTGCTGTTCTCTATCTGGATTCAATTACAAGTTTTAATTAGAAAATATAAACACACCAGACTCCTTCACCTCCTGATGTAAATTTCTTTCACACATCAAATCTCTCTAGATACAGTCTGTGCAGCTTCAGACCTACCTCCTGCTTAATTAAATATACAATAAGTCACTGCCTTCACAGACTGTTTGTACCACCTAAACAATGCAAACAAATATCACAGAGGCATGAGAAATACATGAAACTAAACAATCACCATTCAACATAACTCCAAGAAGATCAGCTAGTTCAGCTGCCTGGGAGCAGAGCTTCTCAGTCTTCTTCCAAAGACAATGAGGTAGCTTTGCAATTTCCTCAGTTTGCACAGCTCAATACAGTTCAATGGGTTCAAATCAGTCTGGAAAAATTTACTGGAATTTATGCTGCCATCTCCAGTTTCCTTAGTGTGCAATCACCAACACCACTGTCAAAACCTCGAACCTCCACAGTGTGACACAAATTCACAACTTCTCTTAACATCTATACTTTATTTCCAGTCCTATATTCAGTCAAACCTCTCAACCGTCAGAAATGTGAAAGCAGAGCTTACAATTTCTAAATTTCATTAGTAAAGGATACTGCAAACTTTGTATTCAAGAAGAATTAACACTGAAACATGCTGAAGATGACACCATTTAAGGAAGCCTTCCTGCCTAAGACTGTACAATAATTTTGTACCCAAATTTTCCTGTATGAATGACACATACATTGCCCTTTTAAACTTCAGCCGCTGCCCGTACTACATATTGGACGCTAGTACTGCTACCACCCAATGACTGTATTTCATATGTTCAGTCAATAAATATATTCACTTAACCTTCTAAGATATGCCTTTTTACCCCCACAAAATGCTGTGCATTTCATAAAGTTATCTTTTTTGGTTCAAAAAATATTCAAATTTTACATAACAGGTGCACCAGAATTTAAATGTCCAGCTCCAGTGCCAAAGGGTTAATAGGTTTCCCACCTAAGAACCATGGAAGTTCCCAGCGCAACCAATTTTTCACCCATTTGTTGTCACATCAAAATCTTTAACAATTTCCCATTCACTCAATATTCTACCAATACACAGTGATGAAATAATACTCTCGGTTCATCAAGATGAATCTCCACAGTTGTTGTCACCATTATGCAGGGGTGTAGATAAGTAACTCAATGATTTTCTGTGGCAACAAGAGGCAGGAAATGATGTCACATGCCAAATGCACTGCCACCATGTTCCACACAGGAAGTTTACACAGTGTAACACATAATAATAACAACAACAATGCACCTAATATATGTGAATGCGTGTGTGTTTAACCCTTTAAACACTGAATTAAATCCCATCTGATATTTGCCGGCATTATTAGGAGCTCACCATTTTCTCCATGTTAGCAGGATAAGGATTAATACAGCGCATTGTGTTTAACTGCAATAACCTGAACTACCATGTGCAAAATTTATATTTGTTTTGTGTTCACTTCACGATACTTGTATGTATATGGTTTTTGTCCTGTAAAGCCACTAATTATTGAACATGAGACCAGCATGGCTACTACATAAAAAAACCCTTCAAATTTCCTTTTAAAAAATCCTCTAAGAATTTTATATTTCTGTGTGAACTTGAAATACTAATGTCAGCACTATAACCATGAATCTTATGATTCCTAAATATTCTGTTATTACTAGATCCTGACATGTTAGACTGCAAAACATTAAATACGATACAGTAATTGACCCTACGTGAATTATAAGGAAACTCCTGCATAGACCAAACTGGAAGTTAATAAGGCCAGGAGCTGGTGGGTGTGCTCTTCCAAGCTTGTGCAATGTAGTTTTTTAAGTACAGTTCAGGCTTTCTGGAAAGCAACGATTGTTACTCCACTTCCTGATATACTACACTTCCACTTCAATTACAAAAACTTCATATACAATTTGTTTTTATGATATACAGTACCATTATTTTAAATGACCATAATCATGTCACATCCCATTCAGTCACTTATGTTACACACTGAGACCACTCACCAATTCATTCCCACTTTCTTTATTGGTAAAGCTGTAAGGCCTCTATGGGCCATCTGTAAATTCCATCAAAACATCATGTTTTTGTATGAAACATACACTAAAAACAACATTCACAAGAAAAGTCATCATGAATTCAGATCGAAGTTTCCTGATGTACCTATTCAAAAAAAAAAAAACAAAATTAGAAATAAGTAAAAGGGTTTTGAGTGACAGGTTCCATTTCAGGCTGTAACATAACACACAGAAGACACGTGGCGAGGAAAAGCTGGAACAAGTACTGAAGTACGGGAACAAATACAGCCTAATTTACACAGCAAACAGGCATGCCTGCATCATCATCATCATCAGCATTTGTACTTGCACTGCTATAAGATTACTGTGGTCTACAAACTTTATGACAGATTCTAATGCAAGACTAAATTTTATGAACTGGTATATCTGTGCAGTGCATACTTCAGCAAGAAAACCCACGCTCAGAATAACAGGTGATGGTCCGCAGAAAATCCCATGTTAATCCATGGAGTATTATTACATGATGTTTAGGTTTGTGTGTGGTTATGTTAAAAGAGAAATTAGGATTATGGGGCCCATCTTTTACCAAGACCATAAATTCACACACCAATATGTAATACACAGATGCCCTATTTTGCAGAACCCCTAACCAATTACTAAAGAACCTATGCCACTTTTCACCGCAACAGTATAGTGGTTCACATCACATACAATTCTATATTTTTTTTAACAGAATAATAAGCAGAGGACTGTGGCTTCCTTTTTAATGTAATATGAACTTGTGCAGTGTTCATGTGTGGGGCATATTAAGAGATCAATCATATGGTAATCATCCTCATACTGAAGACAAACTGAAGGAAAGCATTCACAATGTTGTTTCCAATTTCACCAGCAGAATTAAATGAGCAATGAACATTCTTCAGGTCATGTGTATCTGCAAACCAAAGCAAACCACTTCCAATACCTGTTTTATGTACAGTGAGTACAGAAGCTACTAGTTCCTGCAAAGCATTGAACTAAAATGTGTAAGCCCTAACTAATGGCTAAATGGAACAAAGAATGCTGCACTTCCTACCATCAAGCAAAATTATTCAAATGTAATTCAATAATTAATATACGGGGTCTTTCCAGAAAAGTCCCTGTACTTGTAAGTTCCAAAATACACGAATTCTCTATGAAAGAACCATAGAGGCTTCACTGATGTGGCTCTCTTCAGCTATTCATATACAATCTAGTCTCAGTCCCATAATCTGCTACCCCAAAAGGCATAATGTGTCAGTTGTTTCATTCATCCAGGGGTCTCATCCTATCTCATATCCATTTACCACCATAATAATCATCACTTTGATTTGTAACAAATCAAACTACACTTATCTCCCTTTAAAAAGAAGTTACAAATAATCTGCTCAATTCTAATCACAAAACAAGATACAAGTCCACGGATACACTATTACTTGCTTCTACCACCAATGACTCCACATACACTTGCTTCACATAGTACCTGTTCAGGGTATGTACTGCCATTACTATTTAGCACTGGGAGAGGCCCTACCACAGAATATCCCACACGAACAGTTTTAGACATATTTACTCTCTAGCCAACATAAAAATAAATGAATATTGTCCCGTAAGGAAAGCGTATCCCACTGGTACCAGATTTTTGTTTCTACTATTCCTGATTACAATAAAAATGTTTACAAGACCCTATCCTGTCACACCAGCTGCAGTCCATAAGGCACAGTAGGAAGTCTGAACTGATATGTTTATGAAAAGAAACACTGGGTAATGACTAAAACATTTGGTTACTGAATTCTGTCCATGCACAAGGCATACAACACCTTGATCAGTGATGGATTTAAAGCGCAGGGAAGGGAAGGGAAAGGCAAGGCAGAACTGCATGTTTTCAGTTATGTACACCAAAATTAAATGTAGCCAGAAAATCATGTAAAAAGTTTTCAATATTTGCACCTTTTTAATTTTACACATCACCACATCTTACTCTGACTCACTCATTTACAGGCAAGTAACTTGCTACAGTGTTTCTTCCATTTCTTTACCTTGTGGGAAAAATTTGTATGTAATAAATTACCAACAAAGATGTAAAACATAAAACAATTTTCTATAAAACTGTCATTAATGACTCTCCCAGTAAACAAAGACAGACAATTTTAAAGTTATACACCCCATCGTGTACCATAATTTAATAAATGCGATGAAATAGTGATAAAATAACCACAAATTTGCTTAATACATTCAAGTAACATAATGTTCTTGTTCAGGGAATTCAACAACCTGCATTTCACTAAGTCTCTGAAAGTAAACGAAATTCCTGCTGAACACGAAACGTATTACTCTACAAGACCAAAGCCCCTCACTTCTTCCAGTCCAGCCATGGACATCAATGTCAGCTGAACTTCTACTGTTTCTGACTAAAAGAAATTATCAGATACAAAGGTTTGCCATTAACAAATGTCTCCATGAATATGTGTATACAGTCCTTGCATATAAAGCTAACTTCAAAATGCTTTGTTTCTTTATCTGGACATACAATAGGAAAATCGCAAGATGTATGACTTAAAAAATAATTTTTTGTTGATAACACTCAAGACCCAAAACAAGCCAAATTCCATATTTATTTAAAAACAGCAAATGTGCTTGCTAACAGGACGGTGCACACTATCATAACACCAGCAACTGAAACATTACACTACTCACAGTCACACAGAACAGCCTACTGTGCAAACACGCAACTTTGTAACGCTTCTGAATGGGTAAAATGGTAAACAGTATGTCTGCAAACTGCTATACTATATACTACACCATCCAAACTGCAAAGTGAGAAAAGAAACAGGACCTCTCTTTGAAAGAATAAACTCCTTTCCACCACCACAACAATGATATAAATTTGTAGACCTTATAATGATGACTGCAGGTGTGAAGGATGTGACTCAACATTATTCCACGAAACACAGCAAATCACAACACAGATAACAGCATTTCCACCAGCGATAATACACAGAAAAAATGGACCTGTGTTAGCAAAGGCAGAAGGTTTTTGCCCTTGTCCGTCCATCTGCCTGTCTTCCTTCCCTTCTTTCTTTCTCACTGAATCATACGTACAATATATTGCAGTCATCTGGGTTATAACACCACATAGTTTGAAAGGTACTATGAAAGTACCAGACTATGTGCTGTCATGATCACAATGCTACACTATAAACCTTCACCACTATGCAAATCACACCCTATACATCCACACTTCATTCCCATGGTCACTCACCACTGACAGTCTCCTCTGTTCAGCTATGGTGATATCACTACTAAATAACATGATTTTAATGATAATTTCATCAGAATGTATTTGTTTGATAACTATATGGAATCATATTTTCAGACTAATAATTTCTCTAAGCTTGTAGAAGTGGCGCAAAACCAGTTCAAATGTCAACAGCAAAAAACATTAACCAAAGTGCATGAAAACATCAATACTATAAGATACAATGCAAAATGAGTCAATGTTACCTCTATTGATCTTCCAAACCTGCCTCAAAGTACTCTCTGAGACAAAAAAACTTCCAAATTTTAGCCACACCAAATATCAGTGATCAGTGTTCCCATGCCGGATGAAACTCAACTTCAGTCGATTATACAAACTCACATTATGTTTGCCATATTCAATTGCATGACCAATAGTTTGGTTCACAATGTTCCGAGAATTTCATGAAAGGTGCAGTCAATTATCTGCAGGCTTAAGAAGCAATCTAAACATATAAAATATAATACCACTAGTTCTAAGTGAGATGCAAGTATTCAAACCATCTATGACATAGGGTGACTGTGTTACTAAACAGATGGACAAGAGAATAATTCTGCAGGAAAGCAAAGCCAAACAAAACAAGAGAAAGAAGAAGTGTAACCCCACCTATCTCGAGCACCTGTTTAAATGCAGTTATTGTGTTTATTTCTGTCTTCTAAGTGGTTAGTGCTTGATATTTGACCCTGCATATTTCTACTGCATAAAGGTAATTTGCTATGTACTGACCATTTATATAAACTAACATGTAAAGCATTCACATATTTTTTCATCCAGCTTTCAAATATGAGCAAAAGAAGGTTCATCAGCACATCCTCCAGTATAATGTTCCAGCTGCTGGAAATTATAACTTGTATAAAAAGTGTCAGGTCTCTGTGACTACTATGATTCTAGAGGTACATCACAGACAGGCAACCTCTGTATGCCCTGCAAGCCACAAACTCACAGCACCAAGCAAGAAATCTATTACTGTTCATTTATATCACGTCATCCATTCTTGAATTTCTTACAAACTGCAACTCTTGGGACAATATCACAACAAATTTAGCATGTTCAAGTGACAGAACATACACAGAATAACTTCTTAGAACCATGACATCCTCCATACATATGAATTTGCATCACAGATGTGTACCTTAATCACAGTAAATCCAGAATTAAACTCCCAAACATTACGTATGTTAGAAACGAATTACAAAAGACAAGCCTGCAAAATGAAAATTACTGCCTTCCATAATGTGATACACTGTAGTCTGGTAGATATACACTGACATTTCAGAAAAACCTGCTGTCCCCATCATAAGGATGGATGGATGAATTTATCCACCCTGATGATGGAGGCAGTGGGTTACTAAGAAGTGGCAGTACATCCACAAGAGTACATTGTATCACAGTCAATAGCACACAAATCAACATAGTTATCACCAAAATAATCACAAATCTTAGAAGCCTACAGACTAATAAATGAGTCATTGCCACATATACCTACAGAATCACCAATAATCCACATGGGCCAAACCAAAAGTCATCAGCTGCATTATATTCCACATATTACAAAAAAAGTCACACACTGAGAATTATGTGGATGGAAGTGTCATCTTGTAATCTCCATCTGAAATATCAATCCAACACATACAGCACCCAGAGGCCACAGCAACAAAGAGGTTTCAGTGATGTCTCACATAACCAGCATTCTGTGACTGAGTTTCTTGCAAACAAGAACAATTTGGCTAAAGACACTGTTAACAGACCTTGTGTCTATGAAGCTGGGTGCACAGCAATGTGCAGGCCTGGGTCAAACACTCCAATAATGGCAACATGGGCACTGCTAACTCCCCACAATGACTGACCAAGGACCACTAGCACAAAATCCAACAAGCACAAAGCTGATGCGCTCATTACATATGACTAAACAGTGCTGAAAACAGGAATCATAGCATCATTTGGAACTAAACACAATGCCAGGCAGATGATATCACATCCAGAACTGAGGAGTATGTTCCACTGGATTCCCGCTTGCCAACAGATGAACACAAAAAAGCATCCAAAGCCACATCTTCCTAAAACAATTTTCTGTTGAGAGCAACAATTCTCTACTGATTATCAGGACTTGTAATGAAACCTTGTTCCACTACTTTGACTCTGAAATAAGGCCATAAAGCATGGAATGGCGCCATGTTGCATCTGCAATGGCCAGAATAATGTCACTAGCTAGGAAAGTTATGGGAACTGCCTTCTGGAGTGCTGGTTGATTTTATGCCCAGTTGGGAAACCAGCAATGTTACTCAATACATTTAGACACACCATAAACTGCACTGTGCATTTCGTGATGAGCAACCTTCAAGAGATACACCATACTTCAACACAAAGCACCACCTCACACAGTATGTCTGAAATTTGGGGCAGATGAAAAGTATAGGGGGAAGTCCACCAATCCTTCCTAGTCTGCATTTGGCCACCACAATTCAGGACCTTGAAACATCACAATTGACTCACACTATAAGAATGACATGGCAGTCCATGAAGCTGTGTGTGCATGGTTCAGGCATGCTTGAATGAACTTCTACTGCAGTGGCATATTCAAGCTTGTGCAGCACTGGTAAAAATGTATGGAACAAAACATGGATCTGTGAAAAAATGTCAGTGCATCTCCAGTTATTGAGGAAAATATCTATTTTTGTAAAAGTACCCCTATTAATATGCTCACTGCTTTTGGTATGGCCCTTGTATACAGGGGGAAAAAACTGAAATTAATGTTAGTTTCTTCTGGTATCATCTCATTTGAGTGTTGGAAATAAATGTATGTACAAATTCAATATGTGCTCAAAATATATAAGAATGTCATATAATATGGGTTAAGTTTCACTTCAAACATTAAAAATTAAATGTGTAAGGTTACCAGGCCCTAACAACATAAACACATCTGATTTTTATGCCATGTTGAAGAAGGATACTTCATACATGAAAAACACAGGAAACATTTTGTAAAGTTATGTCTAATGGCAGACACTCTGAAGAGTACAAGATAATTCTGGTGAACTATTGATGCACTACTGAAGGTAATATGTTTCACATGCAGACATACAAAATAAGTAACATATTCTCTGAAAAACAATGCCTGTACTTATTTACGGAAAGGTACTAAAATGAAGTACTGAATGCAAAGTTTCTTTCAGCAGTAAAAAGTTCAGGCTCTATGCACTCCTTTCATATGAGTCATCATGTTGTCTTTCCGGGTAAATTCTTTTTTGCACCATGGACAAGTGAATGCCTGCTTGCTTCTTCGATGTGTCGTAAGATAATGTCTACAGAAATTACTGATGTGGGTGTAGGTCTTACTGCACACTTTACATCTAAAAACATTATCTGCCTCTCGAACACAGAACCTGCGTGCAGAACCATCATGGACATCATCTCGATCCGACATACTAATACCAGCGGCTCGCACACTGGTTTCAAATCCTGACTGAGAGAAATCTTCATTTGGTATTACAAGGTCACTGCAGTTCTCAGCCAGGGATAACAGCTGCCTGGTAGATTCAGACAGAGAGAGCACACTGTTCACTTCAGAGGAAAGTACAACTTGTAAGTCACTGTTTGGCAAAATAGAAACATCTGTGGCTGTGTTATCAACATCATTCAAGTTCTGATCTCTTACATCATTACTGAAATCACCATCATCAGCCTCGCCTTCTAGATTTATTGTAATTAACTCCTCACTGTTTCTAATCTCAGCTGTACTTGATGATGGAGACAAGGTTATCAGTTCATTTTCATCATCAGGAAGTGATGATTCATAATCCAGGTCATTTGTTGCATCTTCTTCCGGTTTAACTGCGAAACAAAAAGTTTTCAATATTTACAAAACTTAAACTGTAATATACTTCTTTAAATTACTCATGCCAGATACTTAGGAGCCAAATAAGTCCAAAAACAAAACTGTGATGAATGAAATCCCTGTAAGATTTAAAATGAACATCCCATGTAGTAATTATGACAACAGCCAATTAATGTAACATCTCAATGTAACAGGTTGCCATACTTTCTGTGAAGGTTTTCAGAGTCTCTTCAAACCAACCTCAATAAGTACATTACTTATATAACAAAGAGTAAATTAATTTAAAAACAAAAAATAACGTCAAAATGTTACATGTTTTTTGGACGAACTACTGCTGTCATTTGCACAATAAAGATATTTACGTTTTACGTATAAATTCCAGTTGTGTGCTTGTTAATTTCACAACATGCAGCTCAACCAAAAACTATTTACTCTTTAACATGTTCTCTTTCTTGCCTCCACATTCTTAAATGACAAACAGTAGATTTTAAATCTTCTTGGATACTATATTCCACCAATGAGTGTATGTCAGACATTCAGTAAATCAGACACCTGACATTTGATGATGAGGCCACTATATGGTTTCAAAACAATGGAGTACAAACACACACTGACAGAGTGCAATATCCCAGAAGAGCAAAGATCTCAGCTGCACTGCTTTGAAAGTCTGACAAACTTGCATAACCAGAATTATAATAAATCCAAAGCACAACAATTCATTCTATTATTTAAAACATATTGTTTAAACTAACAAACTTGTTTAAAATAATAGAATAAATTGTTCAATAAATCCTGTCAAAACACAAGAGGCAGAGTGGGGACAAATTCTCTCAATTTAAAAACTTGCATTACCTTCAGTTAGCAGGCATGTTTCCCAAATTATAGAAGAACAGGTTATCAGCAATTACTGTGAACATTTTAAGCCAGTAGTAGTAGTCCGTCGAGTCTGCTTAGATTCCTGGTGATACTACGGAGGATTTTCTAGGCAAGTTTAGCAGTGCAGGAGTGGTTAGCCAGTACTTTTATCTAATTCAGTACCACTAGCTGCACAATAACACAGCAACTATCAATCAACATGGTACCTAGAAACATTTACATAAACTCCTGCAAACTAATAAGAATTTTAAAAAACTTATTTATTACTGTCACACATTAACTTCTTTCTAGCCTTTCCCGACAAAGCCAAATTATCTACTCATTCTGTATTCACGAAATTAACACTCATTCTACCTTCTGGAACCAAAATCATCTCCTGCCTGTCTTCACAGTCATAATTTTCCATGATATTTCCCCACTAGATTTCCATATACATTCACTTTCCACCCACACTAGCAATATGCCCTGAATATCAGAGCTTCATATGCTTTACTATCTGAAGATTAACAGGTGACATGCTTAAATCAGAGTTCCTTGTCACAAATCTGACACTGCTCACATACTTCACCCCTCCACAGCCAGGTCAATGAAAGAATTAACACACATCTTTCCCCACCCATCTTCCTAGCAGCTGCCTCTCTTCTGCATGCCTTCCCCAATTCCACCAACTGTTGCCATATATGTTCACTGCTCTCTCTGTCCCTCCCTCTCTCTTTGTGGACTTGACTGGTGTGCTGTTATGTTGTTATATTCAGAGGTTCAGAGACAGGAGGTGTGCAATGCGGGTAGGGTATATCCCCAACTATCAATGTAAATTCTTTTGTCAACTCAACAAATGTACATCCTAATACTTTCCAAGTACTTTATTTTCAACATATCTTTTCTTCTTCCCTCCAACTATGAGCCCGTTTCACATCCGAACAAAATAACTTACATTCCAATATAAATAACAGACCAACACTTTGAAACATCAGTCCCTGTATCTAGAAGAAGAAATATGCCCTTAACGGAAGTTGACATAGGCTACCTCGAAGATACCATATATAAAGATTCCAGTTCACTTACAGAACTATTCTACACAGAACTGTCTACATTTTACTACATAACTCTTCACATCATGTTAATTATGTACAAAAATAGCTCATTCAATTTTATGCAGTACCATTTGACATTAGTTCCCTTATGAAAATCCCTCATTGACTGAAACATGCAGGAATACTCAACGTGATATTATAACACAAATATCTATGAAAGAACAATGTGCATTTGTTGGTTGAGTGTTGTCAATCAATTCAGAATTTCTTGCCTTTCCATCTGCTAACCAAATTTTACATGCTGTTCTGTTCTGCACTGGTGTGGAACTTAAGGTCCTTGTACTTAGGAAAGGAACTAAGGGTGACTTGACAACAAGATGCTGTGGAGAATATGTGAACCTTCAAGGAAGAAGTAACAGGAAGCTGGAGAAACTGCATAACACAGACCCTGACAATTCATACTCCCTGAGATCACTTGTATCATGAAACCACACAATCAAAGATTCTATTCTGATTAGTTTGAAAATAAGGCCTTTTAACCCTTATCCTGCTAATGTGGAGAATATGGCGAGCTCTTAATAATGCCAGCAAATGGCAGATGGGATTTAACTTGGTGTTTAAAGGGTTAACCAGATAACTCTTTAAATTTTGCAAAAGTCAGTACTCGATTTGGCAACTGGAATATCTCACACCAGTAAATGGTAAACAGTTCTGCGATGACCAGTACAAACTTGTTTCCTTCTTTTATCTTTTAGTGGTGTCATATACATTCTAATTAAACAAAGTATGCTAACCACAAGCAGTCAGCCAACATCTGTAAGTAGCATGCTGAAACCCACTCTTCACACAGGTTAGAATTTCTTCTAGATTTTTAGTACCTTACCATTTACATTTTCAGATGCATATCTGTTGGACATACAGTTAACAAATTCTACAGTCTGTTAAGGCATCAGAACTGACTTAGACTGCATTTTTTAAAAATTATAGAAATGCACAAGCACACAAGTTACACACCAGAAAGCCAACTATGCTGTTATTCATACGTAACATTACATTTACTGTGACTTCTTAAAATACATTCAGAAAAATGTGAACGGCAATTTTTGTATACACCCAATGCATGGGATGACAGCAACTGGATTAGAACAGAAGCGAAAGAATTAGCTGGAATAAGGGACTTAAATCCACCACTAGCAGACAACGGGGGTAATGGCACCCACAATAAAAAAAATTTAAACCTAGGCCTAGTAGACTGTATGCATGTACCATTATAATAGGGATATGCATGTCCAATAAAGATTGAACTTTTACTTCATTCAGTCCAATATGTGCAAAACTTTACTTGAGTAAATTACTCATACAAGTGACTAAGTCACCATCAAATCAATAAGTCTGTCCATTTAAAGAAATAATGCGATAAATACTGCATAACATACATGAATTTGGGCCTATGCTACTTCTGAAAAAATGTGTTATGAGATTTACAAAATGCATTGGTAGAAATAAAATATGCAAATATTACATGCCACAGAAATAAGACAATTACAAAAATTATTCATAAAAACACCATTACTTTGCATAAATGTATAAACACATTTGCATGTGCATATTTCATTCCTGGTTGAACACCCAGCCAATTAAAGAACCCAATTCATAAAACTTCCTATGGAAAGTCATGTCTTTAAACTCTTTATTCCTGCATTGCTGAGACAGTTCCAACATTGCAAATTTCTTGTTCAGATCCTCTGCAGAGATACCTGCTTTGGTTTAACAGCGGAAGTTAACAATGTTGCAACTACAGATACTCCTCCTACCATCATTTGGCAACCGTGTCATGGCCCTTTCATGATTCATGTGGTTACTGCCCAAGAGATTTTTTTACATTTTTTTTATAACGTGCCAGTGTTGAGGAGGCAGAGAGGTATAATATTATTATTTGAAGAGTAACCACTATAGCAGTTAATGCTTTAGACAGCTTTAAAACAGTCTATAATTCTAATTTAATATAGAACTTGGAAGCATCGAATAATAATAATTTCATTTTACTTTAAGTCAACAAAAGACGAGCTATTTGACCATAACAATGTCACTTCAATTATAGTTACTACAATGCCGTTCTGAATTTGATACAGATTGTCATTATTAACCCATGGGATATTCAAAAATGTGTAACAATGCTACTGCAATAATGACCAAAGAGCTCCAAAAAGAAAATAATATCCACTGAGCCTCTCAATAATCAAAGTAGAGTCAAACCCCTGCTTAATGAATATATGATCATCTAAACAGGCTCGAATACAGCAACGGTTTAAAAAAATCGCAATATGATAAATCACTTCATGGCATTCAGGTTGCCTGGACCAAGATCACCTTGTTAACATTGTTTAAGGTGGATTCATCATTTAGCAGAAGTTTTTCTCTACAGTAAGATAATGTCTAATGAATGCAATCTTTTTTTTTTTGCCAGATTCAAACTTACCTTCGTATCTTCCAACTCTGGTTAGCAAAATATACCAAATCTTCTTGTAGTAAATTCTTCAGTATCCTGTCCCACCGATGACGCATGGTAAAACCAAAATTCTGTTCGTCTCAAGAAAACTTAAATTTACAAATCGCAGAAAAGGAAACTGCTCTACTGCGAACGATGTCTATATCAAAGGGGATAAGACATGCAATTAAACATATGTATCTGCGAAGTCCGACTTTCTACCACCATTCTGCTATAATTAAAAAAAAAAGTTACAAAAGCATTCAATAAAACCAACAGTGAATGCGTATGTGGTCCGATATTAAACAGGATTTTTCACCGTCACAGATTCGTTAAGCAGAGGTTTCACTGCGATTAAGGCTAGAAACATTATCATTATAAAAATATATATCTCTAATGTATATTACGTCTGAACACATCTGTCAGGCTTACAAAATTTGCAAAAATTCAGCTTTAATTCTCCAGCCATTGTTACGTAAGATACACACGTAATATGCTTAACCTTTAACTTCAGCACATTAAAAAATAAAATGTACATGTAAAAAGACCAACATCCTGAAGCAGCTCTCTGAAAATGTAGAAGTGGCATGGAATGAGTGATCTCCCCAAAAATATAAGTAATGCAATCAGCTTCCTAAGCCATAATTTTCTAGGCATGGTTACTACCTACTAAATCACATTTCTTTTTTTAAATCAGTACTGTACTCACATTTCCTTTTTTATCACCAGTGTATCAGGGGGTACATCTATTTCTCCCCTGTACCACTGTAATACAATGAAGAAACACAAATGCAACATATTTCATTTAAGATTAGTCTATACAATCCAAAAATAACTTGAGTCAAAAAATGTAGTAATTTGGTAGCGCACTTATTGTTTTGAAAGTACAGCAAACTCACATCTCGCACAATACCTGCACTATATTTACATCCATGACATGGCAAAGACACAATATGCACTGTTTTATATCTTCTTATGGTGTTTAAAGGGTACTTAAAAATGTTACAACAGATAAAAAATATGTACTTGTTCACTAAACAAAAGCTATGCCTTACAGAGAATTACACTTTTTTTTTTAATAAAGCCAAGTTAACAGCCTGGTAGTATGGATAACAATGTAACTTTCAACTCTGGGTTACTTTAGTTCTGAGTTACAAATGCTGGTCTTCCCCATCCCCTAGTATTTACTAGAATAACAAACCTTTCAAGCCCTGAAGTATAGATATCAACTTTTATCACAAATTCATTTTAAAAGAATATTCAAGAAATGAAACTGACAAAAAATACAGGGGGGGGGGGGGGCCACCTCTCTTAGAATTGCCAGTGCATACAGCTAGAACAGTAAGACAAGCAAGCAAAAAGTGTCAAAAATAAACTTCAAGGTTTAAAGTTACAAAGAAGTAGGTAATGTTATACAAACACCAAGCAGCGATGCAAACTCAGAAACTACTTTTTCTTTTTTACACTTGTCATCCCACTGTGTTAGATTTAGAATAACAGAAATAAATTACCAGCAAAACAACTAGTCTACTAGTCTGACAGTCCAATAGGTGTGTTGATGACAATTTATCTTATTATTTATAAACTACCTTCAAAATCAAATTATGAAATTGTCAAATATAATGCCTGCATTACTGAAATTTTGGGGGGGGAAAAAAACACCAAGTGCCAAATTAATATCTAAAAATTCCTCCTTAGTAGATAAAGACAAAGTGTTACTCCAGTAGTAATTTCTTTACTTTATCCACTACATATGTAATGTATCAGAAAATTGTTCCACAGAATTTAAACATGAAGATGGTGATAACAGCTGGCAACATCCTTTATTAAACAGAAATTTAAAAAAGATCATTAAAGTATAGGCTGGCATCTTCAGTGAAACTATCTTTTCCCAAAACTGAAAATTCCATAATCTATAGACAATAATACGTCTCTATACACAAATAACAATATAATACCATTTTTAATGCACCAACATTTCTGGTGGCCTATAGCAGCATCAGAGTTTGGGCCTCCCAACATGACTATATCTCTCATCCACAGATCCCACCCACTGCCAAACCTAAACACTCCAGATGAACATCACATGACTGCTAACTAGTGCTGCCATATGAAAAGCTTGAGTTAAAAGTGTCAAGATTGTGAAGCTAAATGGCACAAATCTGAAATCAGTAAGTGGTTTCAAACAACCTCACAGTCAACACATGATGGGGTTTTTTTTTCCATTTTTTAATATTTACTTATGTACATTGTACATTTATAACTGAGGTCAAGACAATGTGCTAACAAAGTATTATTTAGAGTTAATTTGGGCTGCCTGTAGCCAGGCCTCTTGAGGCTTCCAGCCCTGGTGCAGTAAAACCTCCATGAACCACAATACAACAGATCTGATTTAAAAGAATAATTGAGGGGTGAGGGGAAGGGGGTCCATTAAACCCTAAAGTCCATGGAGTATGTAAAAACCCATAAAAACACCCCCTATTTAAAAAAGTTCTTTTTTATTTGCAACGTAATATGCACAAGAAATACAACATAATGTGTAGTATTTAAAATATCCCCATATTTTTTAAAGTTATTTTCATAGGCAAAAAATATGCACAGGAAATATAACGTAATGTGCTTATACATGTGCAGTATTTAAATTATTACAGAAAAATGTAAAAATAACCCCAAAGCCTCAAAAACAGTGATGCGCCTTGACTCCATCCTAAGCAACTTTTTGCAAAAGGACTTAACTCTACAGCAGGCACACCAATACCTTCACAAAATGTGCATCTATATGCACTGCCATGCCTCTTTAAAAACTGCCAGAGGAAAATGAAGAGGAAAAAAGTACAGCTTTTTCTCACAGTTGGCATTTATTGGACTTTTGGAATCTCTAACAGAATGGTACAGGAATTGCACAGCAACACTCCCCCCCCCCAACCCAAAAAAAAAAGTATGACCCCAAAATTTGGTCCATTAAATCCACGATCTGCTGAATGGAGGTCTGTTACATTAAGCACACAATACATTTGTAATTATCAATGAGGAACAAACGTTTCACACATAGGATGTCGTAGGTATGTTCACAATTTATCTCCACACAATTTTTCATTATTCACTCCTACCAAACAGTCAGCTAAAAACATAAATTCCACTCCTTGCATATTCTGAAGTCTACTGCCACAGAAAATTACAAGACCCTACCTATACCAATAAACCCTATCAACAAAAAAAAAACACTGTCATGAACTACACGTTTCTGAGGTTGTCCATACTTCTGAGTGTCACTTTCTGACCAAAAAGTCTTCACAAACCTGTGTTACCACATTCAAAATCCATTTTACGTTCACTGTAAATGTTTCACTATTATAACTACCATTTGTACCACAGCATAATCTCTTCTTTTATTCCAATCCAACATGCTAACATCATTCAGAAATGCTATTGTAGATGCACCACTCTTGTTCTAAAATGTATGACACTGGCATAAAATTTTAATGAGAAAAAACATCAAAAGTAATGAAATGGTGAGAGAAAACAGACTGTAATGTGCATAGTGCTACCAAGTTTTCAATATACAAAATACAATACTGACCATTTTTCAGGACAGACCCACCACCCACTAATTTCACCTCAGCTGGTTACAAAATAATCAACATTTGCATAGGACAGGGGGCTTCCACAGTGGCGTGTGTCAATACACACTGGATGCTGACTGACAAAACATAAAAATGCAGAATTTTAATTGTCTCTGTTACACCAACTTAAAATAGGCACAGTGGCTTTGCAGGTCACCCAGCTTCCTATCTGTTGCATACTGAGAAGCTGTATCCAGAGGGACCATGTGACCTGAGAAGCTCACCACTCACCTCCATTCAGAGTTCAGAACTCTCGTGTATGAAACTCTAGCTCATAATACTGCTCACTATATTTATATATGGCATAGTGCTTAGTGACTTGAGAAACGTTTGGTGGCATAAATTAGTGAAATCCACTAAAAGCTGAACCAATATGCAAATCTGCAGAGACTGCTAGGACATAATGATTAAACATTTGAAGGGGCCATATACCTCAGACTAAATGAAACAATGAAATACAACTAATAATTTCTCAAAAAAGGTTAATAAGATCATGCTCTTATGGGTTCAGAAACCATAAAGTTTTATCAGTGAATACCACAGATTTGGAGGATTATACTTCCTCCATCCACAAGGTTAACATAAGTAGGGTAAAAGAAGTCTGATTACACAGGAAAGTTTTATGAACCATGGTTACTCAAGCCCATTAAGGGGCCAGGAGATGAAAATAGTCTAGTATGGGCCATTGGACAAGGAAAAGTGGAACATCCATTTCAGGGTCAACACTGACAGAAATCTGGATGTGAGAAGATAGCCTTTTTCACATGCCTAGTACAGCACTGTCAACACAAAAAAAAAACTGTGTAAAAACTGCCCTTATTAGGGCCAATGCTGTCAGGAAATTGGGAAGGGAAAAGAACCATGAATAATTCTGTCACAGCAGGAACACAAAATTGTGAGAAAGCAGCCCTTCTTTTTTGGAGACGGCAAGAGCACGAAATCAGAAATTGAGATTTTTTTTTTTTTGGGG
>Ga0268261_10000702_pt1 | contig 21626 bp, 8 predicted proteins | sample TergutNc150P1_FD_190353 | JGI IMG/M metagenome (GOLD analysis project Ga0268261, IMG submission 190353) | Nasutitermes corniger P1 segment gut microbial community from laboratory colony in Florida, USA - Nc150 P1 (SPAdes) (version 2) | ecosystem: Host-associated > Arthropoda: Insects > Digestive...
CACCACCACCACCACCACCACCACCACCACCACCACCAGTGGGGGCACTCTTTTGACCCGTTCTGGTCAGACAGCTGGAAGTCTATTTAATGGTCTCCACTGGTTTCTTCTTCCTGTGGGTCTGTAGTTTTTTAGTATTCTCAGTAATCTATTATGGGGCATTCTGTTTATATGTTGTAACCAGTTTCCTCTGTATTCCTATAATTTATCCACATCTGGTGTTATGTTTAGTTTGTTTGCACTCCTTGTGTTTGTGTAAAATCTGTCCAAGTTTATCCTACTGTTTTTCTCATATATTTCATCTCTGCTGATGTAATTCTTCTTCATAACTTGCTGTAACGGTCAAAATTTGACTACCATATAACAGAGCTGGAAGGACTAGTGTACCGTGCAGTTTTATTCTTGTTTTCTTTGAAGTTTTCTGTGGTCTAAACATATTGTTAATAATGCCTCTTATTTTCCAGTAGTTATTCAGTTTGTTATCAATGTCTACTTTTTTTCATAAGATAAAAAATTTCCTAAGCAGTTAAAGGAATTTTCTGTTTTGGTAATTTTGTTATTACAATTTTACTTCTAATTGGAAATCTTCCTTTAATTGCAATCAATTTTGTTTTTTGTACAGATATACTTAAACCATGTTCTGTTATTATTTGATTTGATCAATAACCTTTTCCCAAAAATCATGCTGTTTATGAGACAATGTGGGAAAATACAGCACAGCCAGGCAGACCATAGATGATAATATAAGCAGGCATGTGTGCTTTACCTGCTGGTTAACTAAAACTACACACACTCAAAATTTGTAAACCTTATTGCTTTTCCACAGCAATAATGCTGTCACCAACACACCTCAATGCTATGTTTATACGTACATTGCCTGTCTTGCATAGATTGTCTATAATATATGTTTATTATCAAAAGCAGAAGTACCTAAAACTGTGATTCCACTATGTTATTTGTAACATTTATTTATAAGAACAGAATATTCTCTGTGACATGTATCAGTATTGTTTGATATCATTTTGGGGAAAAATTCAGTAAATTGTAGTTTTTGGACAGCTATGCTAAGTATGGTAATTCATAAAGCATGGATTACTAAACTGTATAACACAACAAACTCTGCTTACTCAAAACCTGCCAGATGTTGATTCAATAGAGAATGCACAACACAACTTTATCAGAGAAAGGGATATGACTAAACACACACTTTATGGGCATAGAGCATGCTTTACTATATCAGGAGCCATCTAGATTTGGCTGTTACTGTTTAGTGTGCTCAGCACACTTGTCAGGTATGTTTACTAAGAGTGTGATAACCATAATTACCAAAAGTGCATGTATGTAGTGCCACTGAAATTTGGTTTTCATGATGTGTGTGTGTGTGTGTGTGCAGCCTGCTTTGAGCCCCCTGCCTGTCAGTTATGTAAACTGTTTAGAGGACAGTAAACACAATCACTGGAAATTCCTTTATTCAGATTCTAAGGAGCATGCATGTTATTCCATAGTATGTTAAACATCAAGTCCATATTGACACCTGTGTCTTGTAGTCATGAGATTTGTTCTGGTTTATAACTTTTGTACATCATTTCCTGCCAATGGAATATGTTACAGTGAAGAATTCTTTCACAATGTAGATTATATCATGGTTCTTGAAATTGATCAGCTTGATATGGATCACCACTTTTTGTGCTATTTGCTGACAAAATGCATAAAATCAACACAATTAAGTGGCCATACCCACCCATGTGTTTAAATTACTGCAATTTGATGCAATTTCATAATGTAAATATACATATATTGACAGTTGTATAGTAAATTTAATTTTGTGTGTATTTGTCAGAAGAAATCCTGGTTAAATGAAGACCAAATAATTTTTTTTAAATATCATCATACATAGTTTATGGTTACAGCTTTTTTTGAAATGTTTGTTAGTGACAATTACATGTGATATATAAGGAAACATTAATGTTACTCGTACAATGCATATTATTACAATCAATATATCAACCAAGAATTGCATTTAATAAAATACAATTCATCACGTTGTCATGTATTGTATTATGTGCATTTGTTTGTTGATATATTTATTATAAGAAAACATTGTAGTTTTATATGCATTATGCAAAACAGATTTGTATTAAAACTGACATATGCATTGCCATCAACTACAACACATTTTATTATTCTTGCCAGTACATGCCACATGTTTTGTTTGCGCTGACAGTCCTCAGGCATGAGATACATGCTATTTATAACTGGAAATAAAATGCATATGTATTTTAAATTTGTTAGATCTCACTTAACTGTATGAGTCATAATACTTTTTGTGTAGCAGTTACAATATGTGGTATAAGCCTTCTTTTACATACTTCTTGTTTGTGGTTTTTCTTTGTTGTTATGTCTTCCTGTCTATAGTTGTTAAAAAGCTTACTGTAACTGAGTAATTTGTTGCCTGATGTACTTATGTGTAAATGTAAATTCTTTTTAAAAACAATAAAGAGTTGTTATGCATTCTTGTTTATGAGGTTCAGTGTCTACTGTTTATGGATTTGCATTTGTGGGCAAAGTTTGTCTGTGTTATTTATATTTGTATTTTTTTTGGTATATAATAAATTTTTCAAATCGGTTTACAATTTTTGCTGTTGTCCTGTGATGGTGTTTTCCATGTGTCTGGCAACTACGTACTGCCAGACCTGTTATGACTTGTACAGTTTGTGAGATCTTACAAATTTAATATATATATGAATTTTATTGCCAGTTTTAAATAGAGTATTATGTATCTCACGCCTGAGGATGGTCAGTATGACTGAAACGTGTAGCAAGACTAATAAAGTTTGCTGTGGTTGACAGCAATGCATATGTTAATTGTAATATGATTTAGCACAATGGTATAAATTTTAAACACACACACACACACACACACGAAACATGTTTTTGTTTTCAAAAATAAATTGTTTTCTACAATTAATAAACATTAGGGTGTGACACAAGAAATTGTAAACTGGAAGTTATATATAAGGTTTCCTCAGAGCTGCGTACATTTTTTCAACACATGCAGTTATTTAACTTGTTTTGAACAGTTGTGTCTGTGGTTGGTTTTCTAAACCCCTTGATTCTTGGTATTTTACACAAGTCTGGATATTGCAAATTTTTAGATGCCTGGATGATTCACACTGCCTCCCAACTGAGTGGCGATGTTCCAACCAGCTCTGCATCCCACAGGTGAAGAGGTGTGATGGACACTTGAACTGTTATGATCATACGGATGAATTTGATTGTGGTAAGTATTTGATTTATAAAACACAGACTGAAAAAAGAACATTTATAATAGAGCTCAGCACTGCCTCTGTACTTTACATTTAGAACTCCAGTTTTCCAAGATACTTTCAAGCCAGTATGATTTTTCATTTCTTTAAGATTCTGATGATGATGTATCACAGTTACAGTTATTTGCTACATGGACTTCGGTGAACATATGGCTTTTCCTGACAGTCAAAGCTACTCTTAAGCTAGAGTAGTTGTGCCTCTCAGTTTAAATGGAGTAGGTGTTATAATTTAGCCTGAGGATGAGAACTGATTCCATCCCCAAAGTTTGTGTTTTGTTGGCTATTTATTTTATATTTCTTTTATTACTGGTACAATGCCAGATGATGGACAGAGTTCAAGGAGCAAATAATCTTAAGCAATTTGATTTTTGATCCATTTAACTTTTGTTAATATTTTATACAGTTTGTAAGAAACATTTGTTAATATAGACTGCAGCAGTGTGTTGACTATTGAAGCTTCAACAGTAATTTACTCTATTTATCAAATTGTGCTTGCTGACATATTACTTGTGTTGCTGTGATACACTCATACAAATTTTAATCCTTGGGTGATATTTTGACATCATGATTTCACTGGAAAACATTCTGTAAGGACTTCTTCTTCTTCCATTGGCACTACAGCCCACTGTGGGCTTTGGCCTGTCGAACAATACCTCTCCATTTGTCCCTATCTATCACCAAATCTCTCCATCTTCTCACTCCCAACACTCGAAGATCTCTTTCCACTTCTTCTCTCCATCCTTTCCTTGGTCTTCCTCTTCGTTTCGTCCCTTCCATTTCTTGAGTGAAGATCTTTTTGGGCATCCTATCCTCCTCCATTCTCTTCAGGTGACCCAGCCAACTTATCCTTTGCCCCTTTATCCATTTTACTTTATTTTCTCCTTTATTCAACTCTTCTTTCTTATATAATGTAATTTTAGTAGCTCTGGATAAAAGTCTGTTCCTGAAGAGACTTATAGCTGCAAAATAAGTTCAATTGCCGGCCAAAATACATCTTTGTATTTCTTTCTGTACGCTATTATCATTACTGATTAGTGTGCCCAAATATATGAACTCGGTTACTCCTTCATAAGTTACACCATTTATGGTTGCCCCTTTCATTTATCTTCGGGATGGGGACGCTGAAAATTTCATATATTTGGTCTTTTTGGGGCTTACCACCAGGCCCACTCTGCCTGCTTCTTTACTTAACTCTATACACAGTACTTCAAGAGATGGAAGACTCCTTGCAATTAGCAAAATATCATCAGCGTATCCCCAGATTTGTGTTAATCTGTTCAGAATCGTATTGTTTTTTTCCAGGATATTTAGGGCTTTGTGAAGACTGAGGTTGAACAGTGTTGCTGATAAACCATCTCCTTGCCTCACCCCTTTATCTATGGTAAAAGGGGCACTTATTTTCCCATCTACTATTACTTTTGCTTGGGCTCCTTCTAGTGTCATTTTCTGTAAGGACAGTTATATTTATTCTGATTTCCAAATTCGATGGAATGACAATTTGCTGTAAACAGTGCTGTTGTCAAGAAGTAGATTATGTACTTATTTTGTGTGGTAATGACAACAGCAAGCAATAGGAAAACTTGTACATACAAAGGACTGTCATAGCCATGAATATTGCAGAAGTGTTTATTATCATTGGCATCAACTGCTAAAGAATTTTAATTTCTCTGTTGTAATTGATCTCATATTATTAATTCCTTACCATCCACAGAAATATATTATGCAAGAAGTTATGAGTGGCTCTTGTTCATCATTGCATTTCTACAAATATAAATGTCTACACCTTTCTTGAAGCTTTCTCAGTGACAGAATTAAATAAAATATATTGGGCTGACAGTCACATCAGGAGGTTCAAATCAACCATTGTTTCGGAGACTGACTGCAACGCACGACAAGAATTATATCAGGTATTACAAGCCTGATGATGGATACATGTTTCAGAGATTGACTCTGTTCACCATAAGGGTTAAGATGTCATATAACATGTTGGGACCTCTGGTTATACGTTTCCGCGGTCCCGTGAAACGTTCGATAATGTCCGGTTATGTTTGGGACACTTCGTCAAAAAGCTCCCAGTTCACAAGCACGTGGCCGCGTGGGGCAAGCTGGTAGAAAAAGGGAGTCTGATTGTAACCGCCGTGCAGTGCAACCAGGGAGATGCGTGTGATTACAAGTTTAGTGATGGTGCAAGTAATAAGCGGGGTAGTGTAGAATAAGTACAACAGTGGGGTTAACTTGTAGGAATCGTACAAATACAACAGGAGCGACGAGGATTCAGAATGAACCCTACAGATCTTCAAAGCGTTCATTCAGCCGTTCTCAGAGAACAAGAGCAACGCTTTGTACAGCTTCTCGATGCGCTCAGAGTGGGTCGTAGCACTTCGGCGGCCGTCGCACCACCGGCACAGGGGAATTTGCCGCTTCCCCAGCTATCAGATATTGAATCCTTCGTGGTGGATGTGGAAAACCTGACCCTTTTCGATGAGTGGCCAAGGCGTTTCGAGATTTCTCTACTACGTGCAGCCCCTAAAATAAACGAAAAGGAGAAGACAATGGTGTTAGCAACCAAGATTTCGACTGACGCTTTTGCCGAATTCCATAAGTGTTGTCTCCCTGACGACGTTATAGCCTACAGCTACGAAGAGGCCGTGGCAAGGCTCCACCTTCTCTTCAGTAATCAACGCTCCGCATTTTCCGACCGTTACGACTGCATGCGTTTCACTCGGGACGAAGGGGAAGAGTTCATGCACCTAGTCAATCGATGCAAAGCGGCACTGAAGAGGTTCAAGTTCGAAGAGCTGACTAAAGAACAATTCGATGAACTCATTCTCCTCTCCGCGTTGAAATCGCCGACCGACAAAACTCTGCACGCTCGAATCCTGCAGAAGCTTAACCAGGACGGTGATCAAGTGCGTTTCGACGACATTATTACAGACTGCGTGGACTTCCTCACCACAAAGGCCGACTGAAGAGTTTTCGCCAATGAAAACGTCCATCTGAACGCCGTATAGAAGCCACTGCAGGAAAGTCGGCAACCCCGCAAGCACCCACCATCTCAAAAGCGCCAGCAATCCAAGCCACCGGCGCAGAATGACCCTCCGTTTCCATGCTTCCACTGTGGAGACCTCCACTGGTGCAAAGATTGTCCACACTTGAAACAGCAGTGTAACAAGAGCAAACGCACCGGGCATCTCGATCGCCTATGTGATCACAATCGCAATCGTCGCTCAAATCTCAAACACAGTAAGGTCGGCCTCACAGAGATAGGTACTGTGCGTCAGTCACCGAAGTCGAACGGCTTAATGAAGATGGAAATCATGTTAACGGCGTACAGATCCAGTTCTACATTGACACTGGAGCGGAAGTCAATATCGTCAGCAAAAAGAATTTGACACCATTGGTGCCTCTAATCTTCAGAAATGTGACGAAGTGGCACGCATCTCGTATAATGGTTAAACGATTACATTCCTCGGTAAAGGACGTGCTGTGTTCAAACATCGCGACCGTAGACGTGTTCTACATCACGTCACGAGGATCTCTTAACCTTTTCATCTATCCAACTATGCAGCGTCTTGGACTCTATATCACTGACGCAGAAGCGGTTAGTGCAATTTCAACGAAGCACCCCTCGATATTCAACATAAAATCAGACATATTTGCCTGGCTGAAAAATTAATTCCCTGACGTTTTCAGGGACAAGCTCGGCCAGTGCACCATGACGAAGGCGACGCTCACTCTCAAACAAAACGCGACCACAGTCTACCGTCGCGCCAGGCCTGTGCCCCACGCCTCTACCGATTGTGGAGCAAGAGCTTGACCGTCTTCTCAACTTAGGCGTCATTAAACATGTAAGGCACGCAGATTGGGCGGCCCCAGTTATGGTTGTCAAAATGCCAGATGTATCAGCCTGGCTTTGTGTTGACTTCTCAGTGGGGTTTAACTATGCTGTCCAGGTGCATCAGCATTCTTTGCCCTTACCGGAGATATTTTCACTACCCTTAATAGGGGGTCATGTATTCTCACAAATGGACTTCTCCAATGCATATCTGCAGGTGGAACTCGACGACGACTCGAAGCAGCTGTGCAACATCAACACACACCGGGGTGTTTAAGAACACCAGCGGTTGCCACTTGGCATCAAATCAGCGCCGGGTATCTTTCAGGAAATCATGGACAATATGCTAGCAGGACTGCCATTCGTAACCGCCTATCTGTACGACATTATAGCGGGAGTCGCAGCCCAGACGACCACAGGCGCACCTACATGCTGTATTCGATAGAATCAACGAATATGGGTTTCGCGTGCGCCTCGGGAAGTGCTCCTTCTTCCAGCCATCAATAAAGTACCTCGGGTTCATCGTCGACAAAGGCGGACACCGCCCGGATCCTCAAAAGATCACTCCTGTAGCCGACATGCATCCACCCACCAACATCACTACACTCCGCTCCTTCATTGGGCTAGTCGATTACTACCAGTCTTTTGTCCCTAAAGTGCACTCTATCTGCCAGCCCCTTGATGACCTCCTCAAGAAGGACAACGAATGAATATAGACAGCTCGCTGCCAACAAGCGTTTGAGAGCATTAAAGGCATTTTTAATTCGGACATCCTCACTCACTATGACTTGTCGCTTGAAGTGATCGTCGCTGCGGATGCGTCAGAACACGGAGTGGGCGCCGTCCTACAACACCGGTGGGCAGATGGCTCAGTCAAGGCCATTGCCTATGCTTCTTGTATACTGAAGCCGACAGAAGAGAACTACAGCCAGATTGAGAGGGGGGCCTGGCACTAATTTTTGCCGTAAAGAAATTCCACACGTATATTTACGGACGGCATTTCACACTTTTCACGGATCATCGACCCCTTTTGTCGATATTTGGAAAGCGCAAGTGTATTCCAGTTCATTTAGCCAATCGCCTACAACGCTGGGCAGCAACCCTTCTTGGCTGTGACTTTAGGATCGAGTATAGGAAGTCAATGGATTTTGGTCAGGCTGACGCACTCTCTTGTCTTATTTCGTCGCACTGAGCATCGGACGAAGAAGTAGTCGTCGTTGCTCTTCAAGCCGGGTTAGACGTGGACGTGCTGACCAGTTACCTTCCGGTGACGTTCGATAAACTCCGCTCGATCACCGAGAATGATGTACTACTACAGTCAGTGAAGAAATTCATCAAGTCTCGCTGTCCGGACCTTAGACTCCTCCACCAGCACGCCGACACGTCGCAGCTCGATGGGTTCTACCGACACCGAGAGTCCCTCACGAGGACATCTGGGTATCCAAGGAATGAAGTCACTCGCGCGCAAATACACGTAGGCCTACTGGCCGGGCATGGACCATGACATTGAAGAAATGGTTCATCTATGCGGACCTTGCGCAGCAGCAGCCTCTCGAGGCAGCACTGCACTCGTGGCCTCCAGCAACAAAACCGTGGGAGCGCATTCATACAGACTTTGCTAGTCCACATCTGGGATGGTACTTCCTCATTGTCGTCGACGCCTACTCAAAGTACCTCAATGCTATTTCAGTGTCCAACACGACGTCCCGGCAGACAGTGGCAATACTTCGTAAACTGTGCGCCCAACATGGTTTTCCAGAGACAATCGTCAACGATAACAGGACGCAGTTTACCTCACACAAGTTCAAGGAGTTCTGTAAGGCTAACGCTTTCATTCTCATTCTGTCACTACCGTACCACCCCCAATCAAATGGACGGGCCGAACGCTTTGTCGACACCTTCAAGTGCGGCCTCCTCAAACTGAGAGGGAGGGAGATGTGGATAAAATCTTGGATACTTTCCTGCTGGCTTACAGGACGACACCCAGCTCCACTCTTCAACAACAATGTTGTCCTGTTGAACTGTTCTTCGGATGTAAGCCCGGACAATACTGGATCTTCTACTTCCGACCAAGCAACCAACGGGGCGTGACACAAAAATGGAATACCAATTCAACCGCCAACATGGAGCAGTCGAGCGCAACTTTGACGGAGGAGACCCTGTCTATGTTCGATACCGCGAATTGCATGACTGGATGGCAGGATCAGTCGCTAAAGGAATGTCTCTACGACGTGACACCGGCCAATGGATTGACCCACAGGTTTCATGCCAAACAAATGTGGCTGAGATTCACACAACTAACGGATGATGACTTGACAGCATTTGCAGATGCTTTTAACCTGCCTTTTCGACGCCCGCAAGTTGCCAGTGGAGAAACTGGACACTTGGACGAGCATGCAGTGGACCACACCCAACAGACCAGCAATCAGGGGACTCCAGCTTTGGATGACGTCAAACTGGAGCAGTCACGCAGTGCATTTTCAGAACCCCGACATCCTAAATGAGGTCTCATTCCAAAGAAACAATTTGAGTTGGACGCAAGAAGGAAAATGTACAAGTATCCATAAATTGGTTCCAATGGTACAAGTTCTTTTCCCTTGGGTTTTCTAAAAAGGGGAGGTGTTGGAACCCCTAGTTTTACGTCTCTGTGGTCCCGTGGAATGTCTGGTTATGTTCGGGACACTTCGTCAAAAAGCTTCCAGTTCACAAGCACGTGACTGCATGGGGCGAGCTGGTAGACAAAGGAGTCTGATTCTAACTGCCGTGAATTGCAGCCAGGGAGACACGTGTGATTACAAGTTTAGTGATGGTGCAAGTAGTAAGCGGGGTAGTGTAGAATAAGTATAACAGCGGGGTTAATTTGTAGGAATCGTACAAATACAACATATCAGAATACTCATGACATAGACTGAGTCATTCCCTGAAACATCGGATGTCTTGAGCCAGGTGATGGCAGCTGTCAACCCATAACATTTTCACCTAGTCCATATCTCTCTTGTGGTTCCAAGCACTCCTGCACCTTTCACATTTTGATCTTTGGAACTACGCGTACATGTAAAATGATAACGTTGAATATTCTTCATAACGTACCTGATGTTTCTGACTGACAATGAGATCAAATCCTTGTGAGCTGACAGCCAGCCCTGTCAGGTGGTTGAAGTACACCATCATTTCGGACACATTTTCTGAATTTTATAGATACAAGCCTAACTGGAATAGTGTCTTCTATAAGATATGCCAAAGCACTGAATAAACTATTTTTTTTCTTTGCACTTTAAGTAATTCATAAATGTGCCAGTGTTATGAAGGACCTATTTGTTCTTTCAAATTCAAATGAATTAACCAACTAGATGCTGCAATTAATTACAGGTTTATTGCTTGTCGTTTAAATACCGCTCAACATGTTTCGGGCATCCTTGTGCCCATCAACTGCAGCAGCAGCCTCTGGTTTACCGTAGGAACGTGGTGGTAGCAGTGCTGTTGGCCGTGGTTGGTCCGGTTAATTGCTGCATCAAGTTGGTTGATTCATTTGAATGTGTGAAGATGCATGGACCTACAAACCCTAAAAATATTTGTTCTTTGTATATTCCAGTACAATTTTTTTCCTGTTTCTCATTTCCTAATTTTATAACATAACCCAGCAATTTTCTAGAATACTGAATTAGTGATCAGTGTTTGTAAAATCTAGTCACACATGTGTCATGCTGCAAACATACTCGTATAACATTAGAGGAATTAAAAGACATTGAAAAAGTTAATAAAAACAAGTAGTTTGAAATGTGGCATTTTTAGAACCGAAGGAATGTCCGTATTAATCTTACATTTACAACCACTTGTGGCAGTTTTAAAAAAATATTAAAACACTTTGATAAACCTTTACTTTGAGAAATTTATAACAACTTTTGACTGCCGTCCTTGTGTGTAAATTATCATTTGAAATACATTTATTGTTGAGATTTCATGGAAAAAAAAGAACAGCAAATCTTGAGACATACACATTCCTTGAACTTTGTAACATGCGATTAATTATCATTAAAGGAGTATATTATTTTTACTGTATTTGTGTACACATTTGACATCCAGCATGTATTTGTAAGAACATGTTTTTCAAGAATGTAATGAGGAATGGTGGGATCACAATTTTTAGTTTGTATTCTGTTTACCTTTTCATGCTTTTGTCATCATGAGCATGTCACTTCTGTGAGATCAGTTATTTCCTGTATTATAAACAGAATACAAATCATAATATTTGGTCATAGTTACCAGCTTCTTTTCCAATCTGTAATTTTTTTCCCAGTTGTCTGGAAAAACAAACACTTCTATTCTTTGCCTCCTTTATGAAACATGCACACTGAAGTCTTACAAACATTGGCAGATAAATCTTTGCTCAGCAAAGAAGAGGGCTTTAAATTCTAGGGCTTTACTATTGCAGATGATACATTCAGTTGTTTAAATTTTTTTTTGAGCTCTAATGCCATACTTATACTACATTGCATTAAACTGATTTATAATGAACACAGTATGAGTTTCATTAGTTATGTAACAGTGTTGTGTCAGCTACATGTGGGATAACATTATGTAATTCGTCATAGTCATATGAGAAAGTAGAAGGTTTCAAATATTTGGGAGCAATGATAACAAGTCTTAATGATATAGAAAGTGAGATTATAAGTAAAATTGCTGTTGGTAATAAATGCTATTATGCACTAGGAACAATATTAAAAAGAAGATCGATATCCCAGTCACTTAAAATTCGCCTTTCTAAAACAACTATAAGACCAGTCGTGACATACGGAGCAGAGACATGGACTCTGACAAGTAAAATGGAAAAAATGTTAATGACATGGAAAAGAAAGATATTGAGGAAAACATATGGACCATCAAAGGAGAATGGACAGTGGAGAATTAAAACAAACGTGGAATTGATGACCAAATACAAAGCCCCAGATATTGTGAACGTAATAAAGATTCAAAGATTGGAATGGCTTGTACGTGTGGTTAGAATGAATGAGACCAGGTCTGTAAAGAAGGTATTTGAAGGGAAATTAGAAGGATGAAGAGGTTGAGGATGACATAGACTCAGGTGGATAAATGATATGGAAGATGACTTAAGGGAACTCGGAGTGAAACGATGGAGAATGAAAGCATTGGAAAGAGAGGAATGGGCATCAATTATAAAGGAGGCCAAAGCCAAACTGAAAGGGCCATAGTGCTATAGGAAGAAGAAGAATTCATCATAGTCATGGATTACAGTGTGGGAATGATAAGAATGCATATGTTCTGAAGACCCAGAGAGCTACCCTAATTACCTCAGTCAGTAACCTTAGCCCCCTGGATATTTACAACAAATATAGTTGCCAGGCCATGCAGGGTGTACAAATTATCAGACACTGTGATAGCAGGAGAGTATGTTCTGTAGAACATTTTTAGAATTAAAGCACCATGTTTCATTGCCATAAAAGATGACCAGCAGAAGTATCAAGACCTCATCGCTTTAGAAGGTAGATGGGCTTAAATGAAAGGGTTTGGATGAATTTATTTAAACAATGTGCTGAATTCCAATCAGTAAACTGTGTGTGCTCTTTCCATTGTAGCTTGCAATCTGACATCTCATTTCCACTGTGGCAACAATACTTCCTGTCTTCCACTTCAAAGGAGATGCAACGGCATTGTAGACTGCTGGGATGGATCTGATGAGCTCAACTGCACCACTGGTATGACAGATATCCATACCGATTACTGTCAGCAGTGGCAGCTGTCATTGTATCCATACATTTACAGAGAGGAGTAGCCTTTCTCAAGCCGATTTTTTTTGTCATTCATTTCAAACAACAGTTTTATGTGGTGGTAAAAAATAATGAGGACTTTTAAGTAACGGAACTGACTTTATTCAAGGTATGCAGGAAGAAATAACTGCCAAAACTTGGATCAGATTGTAATGAATTTATGGATCCTGCATGGAGTGTCACTGTCATGCCAGCATTCCAGTTCATAAAGATACATACCCATTAGGATAAGAATGTTTAGAAAGTACCAGTGTTCGATTGATGGCTCTAATATTGACATGTTGAATTTAATCAGAGACTGATAATGAAGACAGACAAATTGATATGCTGAGCTTGGTAAAGAATGTGAAAGAAGCATTCATTCATTCCTTGAGGATTCTGAAATGGAAGTATGAACTTGTTGTTATTACTGTTATTGACATAAAGATACAGAAAATTATATATGTGTTTCCTGAAGAAAAATGTAAAATATATAAACCATTTTAACAGAACCAAGTAAAATGTGGTTCAGTTTGTATTAGCAAATATAATAATTGTGGGGTAAACCTTTGTGAACTTTTAGGTTACCTGTGACCTGTTGCAGTGTATGAAGGGCAGTTGCCTTTGGTTGGAAATTGTCTTTCCAGTGGCAGCAAGATATTGGCTTTCTCTCTGCAGGAGATAAGATTAGCTTTGTTGCATGCTTTCTTCTGGGTAATTCCCCTACTTCTCCAACCATATCAGATCTCTAACTGAGAGATTCAACTCAAAGTTAGCTGATGTGGGGATCCTGTTAGTTGAGCAGCTTTGCAGACACTTGCACCCAACAAGGGTCAACCTGCATCCCCTAATAAGGGGAAATCAGGATCGACAGCTAGTCCTGGTTACCTGCAAGGTGGTCGCGGACACATCGACCTGTGCCAACTGGCACTTTTTTGGCTACCCTGACTGAGGGTTTTCCGTGATTTTCTTCAGTCATAAGGCAAATGCCAGGGTATAACTTACAAAGAGGGGCACAGGCCACACTCCTCCCAAATTAGGCATCAATTTTTACACTGTTAGTCTAGTGTTAACTTTAGTTTGACCACTCTGGTTTCGAATCCCAGAAAGCCTTCCAACCAAAGTTGTTCCCCCCAAATAGGACCTATTACCATGTAAGCAATGGACCTTAGTATGCTCATGTTGAAGTTTTTAACCACGACCGAAAATTGTTAGCATAACCATAATTTCTGTTATATTTCTAGATGTCTGTTACTGAGCCCAGCGATGTGGTTAATGCAGGAATGGCTATACAGACCAAGGGACATCGACTTGCGCTTCGCGCAAGTCTCCACCCTTAATTAGATATTTGGTTGGTTGGTTCGTTGGTTTAAACCTAGTCATTCTTCACACCTACCTGTCTATGAAGATGGAACAGACAGTGTTCCGAAACGTCAGCATATAAAATTCAGATGCCGGGGAATTACCCAGAAGAAAGCATACAACATTCAGAACATGGCAAAAGTTTGAAATCAAGAAAGATTAGCTTTAACTAGAGGCCCAGCAGTGTAGTAATTTTGTCATGTTCTTTTCACGTAAAGATAAATGAAACTGCATTTCTTAGATGTTGTGATATTTGAATTAAAAAAACTAAGATGTGAACAAAATCTAACTATATAGCTCTAAACACACTTATAATGTTTTGTCATTTCTTTAGGTTTTTAAATTGTATACTTTAGCTTTCTACCTTCTTCAGATTGTCTCTTTGGTGATATTTAAGAATGCACTATCCAATAAATAAAAAACTCTTCCCTCATTTCATTTTTATACGGCCCTAAGTCTGTAAAGTACATTAGACAGCTGCTCTGTGCACTGTGGTTTAGCAACACTGCACATTATATGTCCTTGAAACATTACATATTTTATAGTTCCGTTGTGATGTTAGCCTTTCATCACCGTTCTGTAAAATGGAAGAGAAATATAACCAAGGAATATTATCAAACAAGATTAAATTGGGACAGAAAAAGCTGAAGGCAAGGACCATAAACATTCTGTGTTAGACACCATAGAGAAAGTAGAAAAGCATTTGATAATCTAGAGTTAAATATGCATGAGAAAATCATGAGAAGTATTTACAACATTGATAAACACAACTGCATGAATTTTGTTTAAGAAACAGTTTGAATTGTTGAGTTAGTTGCTATCTTGAAGCCTGTGACAGCGGTTTGATTGTAACTGGATAGTTCTTGTTGCAAGGTTTGATAGACAAATTGAAAGAGATGAAAATGGGGATGCAAATTATCATTGAATGTCTTAAAATTTGTTTCTAACTACTTGTTGATGTGTTAAAAATTGGACTACAGTTAAATTTATCATTTCTATGAAACATATACTTTGAACATTCCTCCTCATTCATCATTTCATAGAAATAAGTTTGTGATTTGCCTCAGCCTTCAGGTTGTAAAACTGTGATAAATTCGTCTATCCACATGCATAGTGTCCACTGTCATATCTGCTACAGACCTTCACTTCATGACATGACAGTTACTAGTTTCCACCTTCTTAAAATCTAATATATTCTCACACCACAACCAAGCACCTGCCAATTGCATTTGAACTTTAAAGGAGTGTGCCTGCAATTGTTTGTGTAACTGTAACATGTCATACTGACTATGACCATTTAAAATAGTGTAGAAACAGCATATGTCACAGACAAATGCATAAGAAATTATAGTAGCATTCAATCTCTTAAATGGAAAATAACATATTATGCCCTTCTCAAACTGCAGCTGAAGTAGGCCTGGCAGGAAGACCGTTTAAGGTTGTCAGTAACTTTTAATATATCAGAATCAGCATTTTCTGCAGATTTTCAAATAATGTGTTGAGGTTACCATAGTGTTACTGTTGAAGATTTTAAGTCTTTTGGGATAAGACACTGTCACTTAGAGGAGCTTGCTGCCTCCAGTTCAGGGTAGTTCAAGAAGAAGATGTTGCTAAATTATGTAAGGTAAGAGCAGATATATAATTGGCATAGTGAGCCATTAGGGTAAGTGATGTTGTATCATATCCAACTTCAAGACACTCAGAAACTCTCCACCAAATCCCAGTGCATGGACCAGACTATGAGAAAGGAACTCAGAACTGAGCTGCATCCCAACAACATGACCAGAGGAAGGCCTTCTGAGCAGAGTGTGAAAAAATTTCATTCACTCCCTAAAGGAAAATAATTCTAGCATTTTGGTGCTTTTTATGATGAAACTGATCCAGGTGCCTTCCTCCTTCATTTATGTCTCCTTCCTTACTCTCTGTTTAGGGTCTCCACCTGTCTTCTGTCTCCTACTTCTTCATTTTCATTGTCCTTTTATCTGGCATCATCTGCCCACAGTGTTGTACAGTGCCACAACAACACTTCTCCCATTAGCTCATTATGCCCATCACCCTGTCCCTGTACAGCACAACCATTTCTTCCATGCAGTTTACTGTTGTTGGAGTGTCCAGAAGATGGAGGCTGGGGGTTCCTCCCGAAACATCTGTAACTAATTACTAAACTACACAGCATAGTTTCCATATGAATATTTATTTTAGTAGTGTGTTCTGATGGAAACATTTCAAGACAGTGTTTTAAATTTGTATCATGAAGAGATTTTGAACAACCAAAATGTAACATATTGTATGCTTTTCATGTGTACTAGCATGTCCCAGTGCAGAACAGTTCACCTGTAATAGTGGTCAGTGCATTCCACATGTTCAGTTCTGCGATGGATTCTCAGACTGTGTGGATAAGTCAGATGAACCATTTGGTTGTGGAGGAGAATGCAAAACTCATGAGTGGAAGTGTGGGTAAGTCTTTTATTTTGGCTTTCTTAGAATAAGATATGTTTTTTTTTCCAATATAGTTGATAACTGAGATTCCATCCTCAAAAATACTTAAATGAATGATTTTTGTACATTTTATTACAATATAGATAAAACACCAAAAATCTTGTGCAGGATATGGCAAAAGTAGCAGTATGTTTCCAAGCCTGGCTGTGAATTATCATGGGAGGTAGTTTTTTTGAGTGTACAAGGCTGTTATTTAAGTGGCCATGAGAGACGTGAATTGCGTCCATAATCCTGGTGAACAGTTTCAGTAATTTTTAAATAGCATGTAATAATACAAGAGTAGTATTAAAGTGCAGAGCTACTTTTGTGCCTCTATGAATGTTATTAATAGCTGAATCCTTAGAGAGGTGTTTTTGTATGTGTACATGCACAATTTTCTCCTGTCATACTTTTTACAGTGGGATCTCAAAACATATATGATAAAATTTATAAAATTTATAAAAATTATTTCCGGTCCTCACATACAACTGTAATGTGAGAGCCATGGTATCATAGTCAGTATGGTAAATAGGCTACAGGCTGGATGATCTGGGGTTCAAGTCCTGGCAGGTGTAAAACTTCTGTTCTCCAGAATTTCCAGAACAGCTCTAGGGTTACAGCAGCTGGGGTGTGAAGTTGATCACTCATCTCTATCCAGTGCCAAGATTAAGAATCAGTGCAGTTATTCCTTCTTTCTTGCTCTATCCCTTCATTGTGTGTCTAGGCACAACTTTACCATTACCGTACAATTGTCATGCAAACCGAAACCAGTCTTATTCTAAATTATACCAAATATAAAAACCAGTTAACCCTTGTGTGATGTTATTTGCTTAAAATCTGCAAACACAAAGTGCTTAAGTGCTTTGGCACCAGCTTGTGTGAAAGCAAATCCACTGCAGACTGACATGTGATCTGTAATTTGTTTTGTGATTACAGAAGGGATAAGTCTAGTAGATATTTACTGTAATGTGTTGGTTTAGTATTGATAGACGTGAATAAGTAGACAAAATAAAAGTGAGAGAAAAGTTGTTGGATTAATTACTTAATTAAATAACCATAAGTAAATAAATTAATGTATTTATGAATGGTTCAACTAATGAAAGTGGCACGTAGCAATACTGCATTGATATTCTGGTTAGAGCATAATAAATTAGGAAGGATGTGGAAGGATGCAGCCATGACCAAATATGAGTTACTAAGCCAGAATTTGTGTAGAGGGGCAGAGGAAAAGCCCGAAACCTTTTAGTCAGGTTAGCCAGTCCCCAGGCCAAATATGAAACCCAGGAACTCTTGAATATGCAAGAGGAATGCTAACCACTTCACAGTGACATGTGATGAAAGTGTGATAATACTCCACATCCCTGTAAATGAATCGTCCTATAGCACCCAATAACAATACGGACGAGGAAGGGATCATGTACAGAGAAGTTTACAAGTTGTCACTGAAAATTCTGCTTAAACAGTGAAGAGTGCTTCCAATTTTATACTTCCGCCTTTGTCCTGAAGATGTCTGTTTCCACCAGGTTTCACAAATCTTATTGGTATTCCATACTAACTTCATGCTCATGTCAATCAATGAACTTATGATGATTTTTCACTCCCATAAGTCCAGATATTCTCTTCTAAAATACCACCAACTTCTGTTCTTTCTGAGTTACACCAAGCTGCACGCCTGAATAGTTTTAGATGTGAATTTTATGTTACTCATTCCATGCATATTCTTACATTCACTGAACTAACTAATGCATGCATTTGTTGGTCGATACAGTGTCTTTTAGAAGTATTTAGTTGGAAAGGAGACAAGTACACAAAAATTTACACTTTTTTGTGACATTATTTTTTATCATTAATTAGTGAATTTTCAGTAGGGAATTAAAAATTTTGAAGAGTGCAATAAATGTTTGCCATTCACAATTTTACACAAATGATTACATAATCTACGTAAATTAAATTGTGTGTTGTGCACTGAATGAAAGAAACAGGTGTGAACAGAGGCTAGACATGTCCCAGTCACTTGCCTGGCTACTATTTAGGTGTAGTTGTTTTCTCATTTATTCTGTACTTTTAAGAACCAACAAAATATAGTAATTACATTGCAATAAATTAGATCACAAAAAACACTTCATAAAAAGTGCCAGCTATTACATGTTTTGGTACCAAGGTGCCATCGTCAGGGAGTTTCTCAGCAATAAAGGTTTGTTGGTCCAGCAAGTATTTCATTTATTCTTTTATTCTGGGTCTAAGACTTGAATGTCTGTAGGTGACATTAACCAACTCTTTCACATCAACATTCTTCAAGCATTGACATAGCTCCCTCCATACAAGATTCCTTCAATAAGTACCTTAAGTTTGTTGTTTCTCTTGTTTATTCACTCAGTTTTGCCTACAATGGAAGATTCACTGCCATTTTAAATGGCATTCTGTGAATTTAAGAATTTAAATGTTAGTAACTTAAAAAAAACACAAGTGAAGAAAAACAAAAGTAACTGGAACACAGATATATTTTGGATTGACCTGGTGGACATGTTACTTAAAGGTAGGCATAAAGGTAAAGTTGTGCTTTTGGACACTCTGAAGGCTTGAAGTGGGTACAGGTTGAGCTTTCTACTTTTTTAACCTTGGAACTAGATGGTGGTGAGTGATCAGCATCATGCCCCTCTGGGGAAAGAGCTGTCTCTACCAACTGAATAGTGGGCTGTGTGGGATACAGAGCAGGTCTGGATGCTTTGGAGAACTGAAGACTATCCTACCCTTGCTGGGAGTTGAAACATAAGTACTAAGTTGTCCATCCCATAACTGAGTCACTAGACCAGCTGTGCTATGTCGTCTCCTGGTGGACATGCTAGACAGACACATATACTTTGGGTTTGTCCTGAAAGGGAACCGCTTAGTTACACAGTGTGATTTATGCAGGTGGTATGGCATTAGTACAAGTATGGCAAAAGTTTTGAGTGTGCACACTTAATAGGCACATTTTTATTGACGTGAAATCTTACACCAAGTGGCATATAATGGAATTCCTATAACTGCTAGTCAAAAAAGCCACCATTCATTCATTATCTTTGGGCTGGTTTACTGTCCACATTACAAGACTTTCCTATGAGTGTCATGGCACTTCAGTACATACTAGATAAATAGGAGAATTTATACTTACTGTCACCAGCATCTCAAAAGAAATGAATGCTGTTGTGTAGGAAGTTTGTAAGAAAAGTTATGGTCCCATAAGAGGAGAAGAAAGCGGGAGAATATGAATAACTATGGAGGTATGGATATATTAAAATGGGAAGATGTAAAGTTTAAAAAATTGCTTAGGTTAAGACAGCGTGGACATACTGAAAGTATGAACTATGAAAAAGTATGGAAACAAATAGTTATTGCTAGATCTAAAGAATAAGCCAAGCAGGAAGGCCACAAAAAAATGGAGTGATGAGGTTGAAGAGGATTGGAAGATAATGAGAATAAGAAATTGGCATGCTGTGGCCAGAGACGGAAAGGAATGGAGGACAATTTTACTGACAACCGAGATCAACAAAGGGTGAGTGTTTGAGTAGGCAGAAGCTGCAACCAACATGATGATGACTTGATGTTACTTGGCTTTCTTTGAAGTTATTGACATCAGTGGGGGTGGGATAACATAGTACATACAACAACTTCCTACAGACTGGAAGGTCAGGAGTTCAAAATCTGGTGGGGTTAGATTTACCAGACCTGTCCTGGCTGGCCCTGAGGCTCACCCAGTCTCCTGTACAGTGGACACACGTCTGTTTCATGGGAATGAAGCAGCCAGGTCATGGAGCTAACCACCCACTCCCTTTTAGTGCCAGGGTTGAGAATGGGTAGGGCTGTACCTCTGCTTCCCCTCTATGCCTGCTTGGCATGTAATGCAACAGCTTTACCTTTCTGCTGACAACAGTCAAGAATGGCAACATCTGGGATTCACTGACCTGTGATCCACACTGATTATTGGTGCTGCCATCCTGATTGCCACTTCCTGAGTGTGGATTGACTATAACAAACAGTTACGTAATATTTGTATATATTTACATTCCATCAGTTCACCAATCTGCCACAGATGGCATTGGACATGGAACAAGTCCTTAATACTAGACATGATTAACCCTTATCCTGCTAACGTGGAGAATATGGTGAGCTCCTAATAATGCCAGCAGATGGCAGATGGGATTTAATTTGGCGTTTAAAGGGTTAAAAATCAATAGTCAATTGATAACAAGCATAGATAGGCATGCATGGCCATACAGTTCTGTAAAATTTACAATTTTTACATTGTACATTATATAAAAGGCAACATAAAATATTAGGTTCCCATTACATTTTACTGTAAAGGCATGCATGACAATTTTATAGAACTGACAGTTGTACTATATATTCCATAAAGGACATGATACAAATAAAGACATGCATGACAATACATTTTTAGAAAATTGGCAAAGGTACCATAAATTCCATAAAGGACATGATAAGCACATCCTGAATCCTCATTCCGTGTATACAAGTTAAAATATTCTTTATGTATGCAGAGGGGTTTATCAAGTAGGAATGTTTTTAAATTTTTATAAAACACTTTTTATTCATTACTTGATTTGCGATGGGTATTTGTAATGTATTAAATTTCTTTATACTTGCATTGCACACACCTCTTTGTTAGACTACAAAGTTAGCCATTGGTTTATATAGTTCTATTTTTTTTCTTGTATTTATTTCATGGACTGACAATTTAAAGGTAATGTAATGCAAGTTGTTTAATAAGAACATCATTAGAAGCAATATGTTTTGAGACGGCATAGTTAATATTCCGAATTTTCGAAGTAAAGGTTTACATGATACTCTAGTTAGTGACCC
>Ga0268261_10000703_pt1 | contig 21615 bp, 17 predicted proteins | sample TergutNc150P1_FD_190353 | JGI IMG/M metagenome (GOLD analysis project Ga0268261, IMG submission 190353) | Nasutitermes corniger P1 segment gut microbial community from laboratory colony in Florida, USA - Nc150 P1 (SPAdes) (version 2) | ecosystem: Host-associated > Arthropoda: Insects >...
TGTGACCATTGTTCTTTCAATATAGCACCTGTGGTCACACAGCCATGTAATCCATCGCCTTGTGGCCCAAACAGTCAGTGTCGTGAAATCAATGGACAAGCTGTATGCTCTTGTGTACCTGGCTTCATAGGCAGTCCTCCAGCATGTAGGCCAGAGTGCATAGTGAGCTCTGAGTGTGGTCAGAATGAGGCATGCAGTAACCAAAAGTGTAGGAACCCTTGTCCAGGCACATGTGGTGTGGGAGCTCGCTGTGAAGTAGTGAACCACAACCCGATCTGTAGCTGTCCAGCTCGTTTTACAGGAGATCCATTCACAAGATGCCAACCCATACGTAAGATAATTTCTAAGCCATATAATTTGTTTTTATGTAATGCACTTCACTCACAAATCATGTATATTTGAATTTACATCCTTTTGCTATGAATAATGACATAATTGTTTTTCTTTGTAGTTGAGCCCCCTATGCAGGTTGCTCCCCAGAATCCCTGTCAACCATCGCCATGTGGGCTCTATGCTGTTTGCCAGGTGTCTGGAGAAAGTCCCTCATGCTCTTGCCTACCAGGCTACACAGGTTCTCCACCCAGCTGTCGACCAGAATGTGTGAGCAACAGTGAATGTGCAAGTCATCTGGCATGTATGATGCTAAACTGTCGAGACCCTTGTCCAGGATCTTGTGGTGCAAATGCAGAGTGTCATGTTGTTAGTCACACTCCAAATTGCATCTGTCCTTCTGGATTTACAGGCGATCCATTCACACAGTGTGTTACTCTACAGTGTGAGTTGTTCAGCTGTCTTAAGTTCTGTTATTGAACACATTTTTAATTAGTTTATGTTATCAGGAATTCTAACATACTAAGAGAAAAAATATAGTGATATAAGTTTACACCTAATATTTAGTTCTGAAACCTTTGTTTTATACAGCACCTGTAATAGAGGAAAGGCCAACCCCATGCTTTCCTACTCCGTGTGGATCCAATGCAGTCTGTAGGGAACAAAATGGTGCTGGCTCATGTACTTGCCTCCCAGATTATGTGGGTAATCCGTATGAAGGTTGTCGTCCAGAATGTGTGCTCAACACAGATTGTGCACCTAATCGTGCATGTATACGAAACAAATGTCAAGATCCTTGTCCAGGAACCTGCGGCCAGAATGCAGACTGCCAAGTTGTGAATCACTTACCATCTTGCACTTGTCGTCCAGGCTATACTGGAGATCCATTCAAATTCTGCAACAACTTACCACCTGAACGTAAGCTCTTGTAACACAACATATTCATATTAAGTCATAATTTTTTAGAACAGTATGTTACATTGCATTTATATGGAGGAATTATCTTAATATAATCGTTACTTCTTTCCTGTTCTTTTCTTCAGCTGTAAAACAAGAACCAGGAGATCCTTGTGTACCATCTCCATGTGGACCAAACAGTCAATGTCGAAATGTGAATGGACAAGCAGTATGCTCTTGCCTACCTACTTATATAGGCAGTCCACCAGGTTGTCGGCCAGAGTGTGTTGTGAGCTCCGAATGTGCGCAGAACAGAGCATGTGTGAACCAGAAATGTGTGGACCCATGTCCAGGAACATGTGGACTAAATGCTCGTTGCGAAGTGATCAACCACAGTCCAATCTGCAGTTGTCAAGTTGGGTTTACTGGAGATCCATTCACAAGATGTTTCACCATTCCACGTAAGCAATAATTCACTTTGCCATGTTATAGATATCTTAAAGTAAGTGTTAGCTTTACATACACATTCTAACTTTCTTATTTGTCTCTTAGAATGGACATGATTCTAGTGTTCAGAATAGTTCAAAATACCTGTTAACCAAAAGGCTGGCAGTTTGGGTTTTCATGCAACTGCACCAGAACCTTTTGAAATTGAAGTCATCTTATTTTAAACATTCTGTATGGCATATATGACACATGTAACTACTTAGGCCATCAACATGGAGAAGGAGAGTTGGGTGACAAAAGATTATAACAAGTTAATAATTATACATGTTTTGATGTGTCTTGTGTGATGGCTTGAAAGTTCTGTCTCTTACTGTCAGTTATAAACTTCTTCACTGTCTTACCATGTGCTTGTGGTAGATACATAATCTGTCGATCAGACCACCATCTCAGTAATTTACATTTTCTGCCATATTATAATATTTAAATCTTTTTCCTGTTTGTTCGAATTTCAAGATTTTTTCAGTGGGAAATGGGTTTGTTGAACGACATTTAGTGTAAAAATGTGATAGTATCCTTATTCATTGCACCTGAAAAATTTTAAATTGCACTTTATAGTAACTACTTTCTCATTTTGAATATTGGTAAAGTAAGGATTCAAAGTGGCAACAAAACCATTTAAAACAAGCTAAGATTTTGAACATTTGTTCAAAACTGTTTTCCAACTGTTGAACTCTTTTAGAAGTAATTATAGATATGGGCAGTTGGTTTGAAGTTTTGTCATAGTTACCTTTCAACAACATGCCATGGCTCAAGCAGTTCCCCACTTCATAACACAGAAGTGCAGGAGGTTCAATCCCAGGACAGTCTGTGTGGGATGTGTAATGGACAAAGCAGTACTAGGCTGGACTTTTCTATTTCCGTTCTACCAGTGCTTCATACTCATAGTTCATTATCTACCATTGATGCTACATAATTTTAGCAATTGACAGTGTTACTTATAAGACGCCAAAATAACGCAATGTGACCCTCACACTTTAGTGTGAGAAGCATAATCGTGGGCTTTGCACTGTCAAACTTAAAGGGTTGTTGTGCCAGGGTATTTTATTCACTTTTCTTTTACTACAGCTGTTGTTCAGTCTCCAACTTCACAACCTGTAAACCCATGTGTGCCATCACCATGTGGACCAAACTCTCAGTGCAGGGACATTGGAGGTGCTCCGTCTTGCTCCTGCTTGGCGAACTATGTGGGTGTTCCACCAAATTGTCGACCTGAGTGCAGTATTAACCCTGAATGTCAGAGCAACCGGGCATGCATGAGGGAAAAATGTCAAGATCCATGCCCTGGATCATGTGGTGCTGGTGCACAGTGTGTTGTTATAAATCATACACCTGTCTGTACCTGCCCTGAGGGCTTCACTGGAGATCCTTTCAGCAACTGCTATCCCAGCCCACCTCCACGTAAGACATATATACAATGAACATTTATTTGTATATGAGTTTCTGATGCATGTATGGTAATAAATATTTATGACTATTATATTCCAAAGTAGCATTCTGTATCATTATTATTACTTTGAAGATTTAGTGTTAGAGAAGGTATTTTTGATACCACTGCTTTACAGGATGAATAAGTTTCTCATACAAAAATTTCTTTTACAGCACAACCACCCCCTCCAACTGATCCGTGCAATCCATCACCCTGTGGTCCCAATGCTCAGTGTAACAATGGAATCTGCAGTTGTCTGCCGGAATACCAAGGGGACCCCTATGCTGGGTGTCGACCTGAATGTGTCCTGAGTACGGACTGTCCAAGAAACAGAGCTTGTGTGAGGAACAAATGTGTAGATCCTTGTCCTGGCACATGTGGTCAAGGAGCCACATGTGATGTAGTGAATCACATCCCCATATGCAGCTGTCCTCAGGGAATGTCTGGAAATCCATTTGTTGAATGCAGGCCCATCCCACGTATGTATCCATTCCTGTTACTTGGGGATTTTTACAAATGAACATTCATTTTGCATTATTTCATACCTAGGGTTTGTACTAACTCCTGTGACCATTGTTCTTTCAATATAGCACCTGTGGTCACACAGCCATGTAATCCATCACCTTGTGGCCCAAACAGTCAGTGTCGTGAAATCAATGGACAAGCTGTATGCTCTTGCGTACCTGGCTTCATCGGCAGTCCTCCAGCATGTAGGCCAGAGTGCATAGTGAGCTCTGAGTGTGGTCAGAATGAGGCATGCAGTAACCAAAAGTGTAGGAACCCCTGTCCAGGCACATGTGGTGTGGGAGCTCGCTGTGAAGTAGTGAACCACAACCCGATCTGTAGCTGTCCAGCTCGTTTTACAGGAGATCCATTTATCAGATGCCAGCCCATACGTAAGATATCAACAAAATCCTTTTTTCGGTTTTATTCACTTGCATTTGAGATACATTAATTCTGTCTCAGCCACTTGCTATTACTGACTAGCGTTGCACGTTTTTACAGCTGAGAAACCTCCACAGGCAGAACCAAAAAATCCATGTCAGCCGTCACCATGTGGACCAAATGCTGCATGCAGAGTATCTGAAGATGGTCCATCATGTTCTTGCCTTCCTGATTTCATTGGTTCTCCGCCCAACTGTCGTCCACAGTGTGTCAGTAATAGTGAATGTGCAAGTCATTTGGCATGCATCAACCTCAAGTGCCATGATCCATGCCCAGGATCATGTGGAACCAATGCACAATGTCATGTTGTCAGCCACACTCCAAACTGTGTCTGTCCAAATGGATTCACTGGAGACCCATTTATACAGTGCTTAGTGCAGCAGTGTAAGAATTTAATGTTTAGAGTCATGCATAATTCTGATTATGAGAATGTGTGTGTGTGTTTGTGTGTGTGTGTGACTATGATTTTGTTGTATGTTAGAAGTCCTGTATTTCTACACTCATTCCCACTCTTTAAAGACAAATTTGTTTTCAGTTCCTGTGGTGGAAGAAAGGCCAACTCCTTGTATACCTTCTCCGTGTGGATCAAATGCAATCTGTAGAGAACAAAATGGTGCAGGCTCATGTATTTGCCTCCCAGATTATGTGGGAAATCCATATGAGGCTTGTCGTCCAGAATGTGTGCTGAACACGGACTGTTCCTCTAATCATGCCTGCATACGTAACAAGTGTCAAGATCCTTGTCCTGGAACCTGTGGTCAGAATGCAGACTGCCAAGTGGTGAATCACTTACCATCTTGCACTTGCCATCCAGGATATACTGGAGATCCATTCAGATTCTGCAACATTTTACCACTTGAACGTAAGTGAAAAATTATTCTGTATACTTTAAAGTTAATATTTTACATTATGTTTGTATAGAAAAGATATCATCGTCTAATAATTCCTACTTGTTTTCATTCACTTTTCTGCAGCTGTAAAACAAGAACCAGGAGATCCTTGTGCACCATCTCCATGCGGACCAAACAGTCAGTGTCGAAATGTGAATGGACAAGCAGTATGCTCTTGCCTACCTACTTATATAGGCATTCCACCAGGTTGTCGACCAGAGTGTGTTGTGAGCTCCGAATGTGCACAGAACAGAGCATGTGTGAACCAGAAATGTGTGGACCCATGTCCAGGAACATGTGGACTAAATGCTCGTTGTGAAGTTATCAACCACAGTCCAATCTGCAGTTGCCAGGCTGGATTTACTGGAGATCCATTCTCAAGATGCCTCACTGTACCATGTAATAATTGCCATATATATTATTACTTAGCTTCCATGCATTAAACTGTGTTTCATGATACTAACTTACATATAATTTAGTTGAAACCTATACTCCTTTAATAGTACTGTTTTCTTTTGCAGCTCCTCCAACACCGACATCTGCTACACCAGTAAACCCTTGTGTGCCATCTCCATGTGGACCTAATTCTCTTTGTCAGTCTATTGGTGAAACCCCTTCGTGTTCATGTCTAGTGGGTTATATTGGAAGTCCACCAAACTGTAGACCTGAATGTGTCATTAATTCAGAATGTGCAAGTAACCTTGCTTGCCTCAGAGAAAAATGTCGTGACCCCTGTCCAGGATCTTGTGGTGCAGGGGCACAATGTAATGTCATCAATCACACACCAATATGCAGTTGCCCAGTAGGATTTACAGGGGATCCCTTTACCAGTTGTCTCCCAACACCACAACCACGTAAGTGTCCACGTTAGTAATACCATTTAAATAGCATTTCAGTAATGTTACAGGTAGAACTAGCTCTCAGTGTGTGAAATTTTATATTATCATGACATAGAGTGTGGAAGTTACTGCATTCTAGGATGTGATACAATGTTGTCTGGTTGAAATTTACCAACATTTTATTCTGCTATTTATGTTTGGTTTAGTAGAATAGCCTTGAAGATGGAGGAAGCAGATTCCTCCAAAATATTGCTGAATTTCTACCAGACTGTGCAGTGTCACATACTAGAAGAACAGCAGTCTTCAAGTTTGTGACTCTTTGTCTGTATCTGCAAGCAGTTCTGCTTCTTTTCTACACCTCACCTCAGCACATCAGATTAGATGGAATACTGTATTGCAATTTTCAACTTGTAATTTTTCCTATATATGTCTTCTGTTTCATTCCATTATGTATTTTAATTCCTTTTTTATGTTCTTTATTCAGCATTACCCCCACCTGCAAGGGACCCATGCAATCCATCTCCTTGTGGATACAATGCACAATGCAGTAATGGTGTGTGCACCTGTCTGCCTGAATTCCAAGGCAATCCACTTGCTGGTTGTCGGCCAGAATGTGTACTCAATCAAGAATGTCCCAGAGACAGGGCGTGTATTAGAAGCAAATGTTCAGATCCATGCCCTGGTACATGTGGTGCTCAAGCTTCTTGTGTTGTAGTGAACCATATACCCACATGTTCCTGCCCAGAAGGATTTTCAGGGAATCCATTCATCAGTTGTAGCCCAATGCCAGGTAAGATGATATGCATCCTGCCTTTTATTATATTTATTTTGTAATAATATCAGTTTTTCAGTGTAAAATAGTCACTCTTAGCATTTTCCTGTAACACATTAAACAGACAGCAATTCTGTTTTGAAAAATGAATGGCAATGAAGTTCATAGTAATAGTATGGCTATACATTATGAAGTGACTCATGAGATCTTATGTTTTCTCTCTTAAACTTCAGTTCCTGAGGTGAAGCAGCCATGTAGTCCATCTCCGTGTGGTCCTAACAGCCAATGCCGTGTTATCAATGAACAGGCTGTATGCTCATGTGTACCAGGCTTTATAGGGAGTCCTCCATCTTGCAGACCAGAATGTGTTGTCAGTTCTGATTGTGGTCTTAATGAGGCATGTTCAAATCAAAAATGTAGAGATCCCTGCCCTGGAACATGTGGTGTGGGAGCTCGATGCCAAGTCATCAGTCACAATCCAATATGCAGCTGTCCATCAGGATTTACGGGCGATCCTTTCACCAGATGCCAGCCAATTCGTAAGAATATAATCTGATGTTTAATGTCACTTATACTTTTGTAATAGGAATTTATCATATTTTTTTAAAATTTGGAACGAAGTAATATTATGAGAGAAAATTCACATGTATACTGTTTGTTTGCAGCTCCACCTCCACTTGCTGTACCTACAAATCCATGCCAGCCTTCTCCATGTGGACCTAATGCTGCATGCCAGGTGGCTGGGGAGAGTCCATCATGTTCTTGTCTACCTGATTTCACTGGGTCTCCTCCAAACTGTAGACCAGAATGTGTAAGCAATGGAGAATGTGCTAGTCATCTGGCATGCATCAGTCTGAAGTGCCAAGATCCATGCCCAGGATCATGTGGCATCAATGCAGAGTGCAGAGTTGTCAGCCACACTCCAAACTGCATTTGTGTATCTGGATTTTCAGGCGACCCATTCAGACAGTGTGTTGTTCCTCAATGTAAGCATAGATATTCAATACTGCATGTGTCAGTCAATTGCAGTTTATTTAGTATGATATGCAAGTATGTACACTATACATTTCAGTACAGCCATACTATCATCAGATGTGCAAGTATTGTTACTGGTATAACAGTGTGGTAAAAGGCTGTTATTTCTAATAAGATACTATGTGTCAAAAGCAAAAAGGCTCAAATTCAGCACCTATTTAAGTGATAATATTATGCACAAGAGCTATGAATAAAGGTACAAATGCATCTAATATCTTGTGCACAGTGTTTGATACATAGTGTTGTGACCCTGTGAATTTATTTTGTCAAATACACACACACAAAAACAGACACACACACACACACACACACACACACACACACACAAATAGCACATTGTTCTTGTTAGTAATCACTTTCATTGGAGGTCCAGGTTCCTCGGTAGTTTGCTGGTCACTTGTGATGACATAGTGGTAATTCTTATGACCCAGTCTTTGCAACAGAGTGGTCTGCTGAATAGTATCTTCTGCATATCTGTGTTTCTAATTTCATTGTATGCTACAATTGTCTGGGCTGTCCTTGATATGTTCTGTGAGTTCAGTTGTTGATACTGAACTTTATACTGAAGAAACTTGTTTCATTCACTGTCAGCTCCTTTTGTTATGATATTTATTTTCTTTCCCATACAGTTCCAGAGAGTCGTCCTATGGAAAGGCCAACACCTTGCATGCCATCCCCTTGTGGTTCAAACGCAGTCTGTAGAGAACAAAATGGAGCTGGCTCATGTACTTGCCTCCCAGATTACATGGGTAACCCATATGAGGCTTGTCGTCCAGAATGTGTTCTGAACACAGACTGTTCCTCTAATCGTGCCTGCATACGCAACAAGTGTCAAGATCCTTGTCCTGGAACCTGTGGCCAGAATGCAGACTGCCAAGTGGTGAATCACTTACCATCTTGTACTTGCCATTCGGGATATACTGGAGATCCATTCAAATACTGCAACATTTTACCACCTGAACGTAAGTGAAAAATTAATAATTTAAAGTTAACATTTTGCATTATGTTTGTGTATAAAAGATATATTCTTCTAATTATTTTTACATACTTTCTTTTCTTATTTCTTCAGCTGTAAAACAAGAACCAGGAGACCCTTGTGTACCATCTCCATGTGGACCAAACAGTCAGTGTCGAAATGTGAATGGACAAGCAGTATGCTCTTGCCTACCTACTTATATAGGCAGTCCACCAGGTTGTCGACCAGAGTGTGTTGTGAGCTCCGAATGTGCACAGAACAGAGCATGTGTGAACCAGAAATGTGCAGACCCATGCCCAGGAACATGTGGGCTAAATGCTCGTTGTGAAGTGATCAACCACAGTCCAATTTGCAGTTGTCAGGTTGGGTTTACTGGAGATCCATTCACAAGATGCTTTCCTATTCCACGTAAGTTACACCGTTTGATATCACTCTAATGTATTTTCTAGTTAATTATGTGTCACTGCAGTTTATCATATGTAACTTGCATTCATCCATTTTATTTCAGCACCTGCTCCAACTCCAGCACCTCCAGCTTATATAAATCCATGTGTCCCATCTCCATGTGGGCCATACTCTCAGTGCCGGGATAATGGAGGCTCTCCATCATGCTCTTGTCTTTCTAATTACATGGGTAGTCCACCAAACTGTAAACCTGAATGTGTTATAAATCAGGAATGTGCAAGCAACAGAGCTTGTATTCGAGAGAGATGTAGAGACCCCTGTCCAGGATCATGTGGATCAGGAGCAGTATGCAGTGTTATAAACCACACACCAGTATGCGTTTGTTCTCCAGGCTACACAGGAGATCCATTTACAAACTGCTTCCCCAATCCACCACCAAGTAAGACCACTAAGAGTATATGCTTGTGTTGAAGTTTATTGTCAGCAACATTGAGAACATACTCATACACTTTTTTGTGTATCAGCTTGTGAAACCTTGTATAATTAACTCATATTAACTATACAGTTCAGTTTTGTAGTTAAATTATATTCTTCTTGTTTACTTAGAACTGAAAGTCATAATATTTTGTCCACAGCCCTGCCACCAGCTGTTGACCCATGTAATCCATCTCCTTGTGGTTCCAACACTCAGTGTCGTGATGGTGTATGCACATGTCTGCCAGAATACCAGGGAGATCCCTATGCAGGGTGTCGACCAGAATGCGTTCTCAGTACTGACTGTCCCAGAAACAGAGCTTGTATCAGGAACAAGTGCACTGATCCTTGTCCTGGTACTTGTGGTCAAGGAGCACGTTGTGATGTGTTGAACCACATTCCTATATGTAGCTGTCCTGAAGGTTTCACTGGGGACCCGTTCATTTTATGCAGGACTGTACCACGTAAGAAATTAGTGTACAATAGTAATTGTAACATATTATGAATAAAATGTTTTAACTTGTGTTGCCACTATTCATTACTTCAATTGGAACCAAAAATAAACCATTTTGAATTGAACTATTACATACTGTATTATATAGGAATTTTTTTTTTGTAAACTTATCATTCTCTGTTATCATTACTTCTCTTCTCTTAACTTTGTTCTATTTTCATCCTCTTCCTGCAGTTCCGGCTGTTACTCAACCATGCAGTCCATCACCTTGTGGACCAAACAGTCAGTGCCGTGAAATAAATGGACAAGCTGTATGCTCATGCCTGACAGGGTACAGTGGAAGTCCACCAACATGTAGGCCAGAATGTGTTGTGAATTCTGAGTGTCCTCAGAATCAAGCATGTATCAATCAGAAGTGTACAGATCCATGTCCTGGTACATGTGGACTTCAAGCACGTTGTCATGTAATAAACCACAATCCAATCTGTAGCTGTCCACCTGGTTTCACTGGTGACCCCTTCACTAGATGTTCTCCAATACGTAAGCATCTTTCTGTCATTTTCTATATCCCGATACTTTTTAATTTAAAATTAGATTATAAATGTTGAAGAATGGAGGCTTTAGAAATATTCTTTTAATATACAAGTATGTCAAAAATAATAAATCCTCACAATGCCAGTAACTCAATGCTTCTATAGTGTTTCCCCAGTTGCAGTCCAAGTTTTGAATCTGCATTGGATAGCCTGTGAATGAATAAATAAATGAAAGAGAAAGTGCTTTTTGAAGGAGGATTTTAATCAAATATTAATTAATAATAATGTGGTATCAAAGTTGAAACAGGTATTGTCTGTGTACAGGATTTCATGTGGCATTCCAAGTAACTGCAATTATATGGAGACTAGTATTACAACAGCATTGCAATTAATTGTTCCTAGTTGTGAAGTGGAAATTCATTTAGTGTGTATAGACATGTTGCAGCAGTTCGTTTGAAATTTGCTATTTTGTCTGCCAGACTACATGATGTCACGTCTCAGAAGAATGTATTTATCATCATTATACAACTTCAGGGATATTGTTTGTGTGAATTTATAAGTAATAAGAGTCTCTGATATATGATACAGAATTTACCATTTTCTATTTCACAATGAACTGACAAAGGAAAAAAGTATCATTCCCCATAATATGTACAAATATCGGGCTCAAATTATATATGCTCCTGACCTAATATTCTCTGTCTTGAATGCTTTCTGTATCTGTAGTACATCTGCATACAGAATGTTTCTAACTCTTGCTTTTATCTTTTTCTTTCCTTGGCAGCACCCACACCATTCCCACCTCCTGTACCTCAGAACCCATGCCAACCATCTCCTTGTGGTCCCAATTCACAGTGCCAAGTATCAGCTGATGGCAGCCCATCCTGCACTTGTGTGGCAGGATATGTGGGTGCACCACCAGGCTGTCGTCCTGAATGTATTATCAATAGTGAATGTGCAAGTCATCTTGCCTGCATCAACCAAAAGTGTCAAGATCCTTGTCCGGGATCTTGTGGAGCCAGTGCAGAATGTCATGTTGTGGTGCACATTCCTAATTGTGTCTGTCCATCAGGCTTCACAGGAGACCCATTCACATTATGCATTGTTGCTCAACGTAAGCTTGATTCTTACCTGTGACAATATTTGGGCTCTGGTGTAACAAGTTACACCATTCCAAAAGTCATAGTAGATGAAATATGAGTACTCGTAGTTGAATATTGCTTTTTTGTGTTGTATTATTAACTTGAATTTTGGAAGTGGAAATTATGATATATGATGTTTTGTTATATTAGGTAGTCAGAGACTGTGGCTGAGAATAATTTTATCATAACACATCTCATTTTATTACATTATTACTCGTACAATTAGTTTGTATGGTTAGTCGGTAAAACTTGAACACTTAAAAATGGGTCAAGCCAGGAAGCTACTAACACTCAATCTAAATCTAAAATTTCCCAAAGAAGGAAATAAGAAATAGATGAGCGTGGTATTGTTAAAATTGTCAGCCATGGTACAGGACACTAATATGATAATTCACACATATATATGGCTTTTAGATATTTTACAGAAGGATAACTATGAGCTATTTTTTAATGCTGCTGTGTTTGAGGAAATTTTATTGGAAACAGAGTCATTGCAGGCTTGTTTCTGCTGGTGTGAAATTATGTTTCCAATTAAATATTTTTCTGACATAATTACAGTATCAGCAAAGTTCATGTAAAATGCAGTTGCTTGTATGATGATAAATGAACAAGTTGGTTATGGAATAATGTAATTGAGCTTCAGGCACTTTGTGGTGAATAGAATTGTATATGGATCTGGGAAATGTAACAGTTGGCAGAATTGTCTTAATCACAGTGGTGTATGAGGGCATATCCAAAAGTTCCTGAACTGAGTCTGGAAAGAAATATATGCTTACCTATGTTACTGGTCCCTGACATCTGCTTAAAAGCAGTCTGTATCCACGTTTATGCAATGGCTCCAGCGTTTCTGCCACTGCTATATGCACTGCTTAAACTGTGTATTTGGGGTCAGATATAGAACATTCAAGGCTTGTTCCTGAATTTCAGGTACCCAAGGGGCCAAATCAAGACAATAAGGAGGGTGGGGGGTGGGGGGGTGGGGAGTGCAACCTTGTTTCTAGCATCTCAGAATTGTTACACTGGCAAAGCATTTTGTGCCAATGCATTGTCATGGTGAGCCTAGCCATCCTGGTTCCACCGTTATTTTCAACATTAACAGTGGACTTTTTCCTTCAGAGATTGCAAAACCCTTCAGTAGTAATTCTTCTTAACATTTTGGCCTTGAGGGACAAATACTGATGAACTGTGCCCTCACAGTCGAAGTATGTAACAAACATGCCTGTGTTGTTTTAACGTGACTTACCTGGCTTTATTCAGATGTGAAGAGGACAGGCTTTTCCACTGAGATGACTGCTTCTTTTTTTCTGGGTCATTAAAAGTAACACAGATTTTGACTCTTGTATTTTTTATGTAGTTTTCCATACTTTGCGGCAAAATGTAACATGAATGCATTGTTTCTTCAAATCGGCCATTTCAAATTGCAGATTGCACTTGATACATGCACAGCCATACACAGTCTTTGAGAAGCAGCCAAGAGGGATGTGGCTGAAACACTCATAAAATCCACAAATAAGTTAGCAATACTATTGCAGCCTAGTGGCAGAAGGCTATACTAGTTGCCATTCTTGTTTGTAGTGGCAAGTTCAAGAACTTTTGGATGCATCTTTGCGTAATGAAGCTGTTTGCATCCTTTCATGGTATAAGTCAGTAGCACAGTAATCATAGTTTGTACGCAATTTGTTGTTAATAAGAAAACTGCAAAATATTTGCAGTCCAAAAGGACATGAAGATACAGAACTGTTTCATATTCTGCAATATAACTGAATATACCACTGCTTTTTTTGAGTACTGCTTCCACATGCCCTTTGGTATAAGCAGTTGCTAAAGGAAGGTGACATTTATAAAAGCTGTTCTCATTAGCATTCCAACTGGCAAATGTGATTAGGTAACAGTATACGGGGTAAAATCTAGAGATTCTATGTTTTATACTCGCACATAACATTGTGTAGGCACACATGGTGCTGTTCCCTCAGTTTTTCCTGATTCATAATTGTTTAATTTGCAGCAGATTAAATTGACAACTTTAATTTTCTAGTTTGTAATAAACTGTTCTTGGTTTTAGTAAGACTTTGCTTGATGTAATGACAGAAATTAATGATAGTCAAGACTATGCTGTTTAAGTAAAATGCTGCTTTTGCTGTGGGAAGTTGCAGTACTGTTTGAAGTAGCAGAATACAATAGGCATTTAAACATTAGTGAAGTGTCATATTAAGTAAGGTATTGTATTTGGCCTGTATGTTTATTTCAAGCAGAATGACTGTTTTATTTACGCAGTGATGTTACTTGGTATGGAAAACATTCATTTATTAACAGCGATAACATCACATGTTTTACAGTAAGGAAATACATTTTTAGAATTACATTGGTTATTCAGAATTAGAGTGAAGGACCAAAGGGTTCATACTTCATCATAATGCTTTGAACATTTTAAGAATCTTGTGGAATGCGGCTAACATGTTTTACATATACATAGGAAAAACATTTCCATGTATTTTGTCACCATGTGCCAATTTGTAACAGAATTTTGAGAGTTGAGGAAGGGTTTCCATTTATGTCTTTCGAATGACCCTTAGGAAGGGTAATAAATTATGTCTGTCTGGCCACATTTCTGGGCAGTACATGTGCCACACATTGTACTTTATAGTGCTTTATTCATTCACTAATTATTTCAGATGGGGGTAGATTCTTGATGTCTTGTATATTGGCATTACTTTTCTTCACAAAATTTGTGTTAAAATTTATTTCATTTCACTGTTGTGTTGTTGTTTTTGTGTAGTCTTTCCCACAAAATATGTGGTTCTATACTACAGGAAATAGCACTCATTAACTTCCTGGAGCTTAGTGGTAGTGAAGTGGTTAGGTAGTTGTGGGATGCTCACCCATATTTTTTATTCTGTATGAGTGAGGTCACATTGAAGAAAAATTAAGAACTGTCAGTTGGAAAACTAATGCAGGACAGATTTGAATAACTGATACTGTTATGTAGAAAACAGAGGCAGCTTTGAATTTTGTTGATCTTGGTAGGCATTGGCTTCCGTCAGTGTGTTGGTGGATTGTAATAACTGGGGCTTATAGAGAGGAACGTGGAAAGGATATAACATTAAACTACAAATATATAACTGGATGCAAAGTGACTTAACATATTACAAGTGATATACATACAAGGAATTACACATTTATCCATCATGTTGTAATTTTCTCCATGTCAAGTCATTTGCAATTTCCTATTATTTCTTATCACTGGTGTTATTCATTTAACAGTGTTCAGTTATTTCTTATGTGTGTAAGTATAGGTAGATTGTGGGTGCACACTCCAGCCCTACTTCTACAACCCAGAAGTGTTTACATCCATATGAAATAACTGAACATTGTTATCTGAGTAAACATTATTTATAGAAACAAAAAATTCAATATTGTTTTATTTTTTTCTTCTTCTGGACATTGATGGGTAGCCATCTTATTTCTTTCTAAGGCTTGTATCACACATATTGAAATACATAATGCATGGAATTGCAACAGAATTATGATTCGTACAACCTGCTGTATTAAGTGTACTTCCATCTCATTTGCAGAAAAGCTTTTATTAATTCTCCTGTGTGAAGTATATGTGCAATCACTTTGTGTCCAGTCTGATACACAAGCAGTAGTAATTATTTTGAACACCGTTCATGCAATGAAATTGAATTAATGACCTGCATATGCAGGAAAGAGGCTTTAGAGAGACACTGCTTCAGACAGTCAGCAGATCCAAATTAAGCTGTTTCTATTTTGTATAATGTTGTGGACGATGCAGTAATAATAAAATTACATAATATCATCTGAAATTCCTTGTATGCATAAGAGCATGACAGACTTTAGAAAGCGATGATTTTTCCTATTTACTTAATATGACACAAATAATGGAATACTTTTGAAATTAGATATGCTGCGCATTTCATTTACTATGCACATAATTACTGCCTGATCGTCTGGAGTCTGTATAAATCCTTCCAAATATTACAGTTCTCTTCTTAGCTTCATGAACAGATACATTTTTCTTTATATATTTGTAAAACATTATCAGTGAAGTTTTTTGCTAATAATTATAAATTATACCAGTTACATTATTTAATGAATTCATTAAGAAGTAGTTACGAGTTCTGTACTTAAAACTCCAATTATCATGTCCTTCACATCTTACTACACAGGACTGATAGACAGTAGTAGAGTTTATGGAAACAGCTTAAGTTGTTTATATGCCTGACACAAGCAAAAATATTTTAGCTTGGGATGAGGAGAGCTGAATGCTTATGGCATTGTAGGATCAGTGAATTAACCTGTAGTCTTGTGACTTGCTTTGAAGGATTCGACACTGTAGTTTTGTTGGTAGAAATTTGGTCAGCTACCATGTAGTTTGTGGTGTGTTCCATTTGCTGTTTTCTTTTACAGGTTGTACATATGCATCCCATTTTGATATGTTATGTGCTTGTGTATGTGTACATTCATAATGGTGTTGGATCTGTGTTGTACTTAAGGTGGTGGTAAAACTGATGGTATGTTTGGGATGGTGTTACTTGTGATGGTAATGGTGGCGTATGCTGGTGGTGATAAATAATAATTTTATTAATTTTAGGATTAGTTAATCATTTTTGTCATTGGCATGTTGTCTTGCTAGAAGGTGCTGGAATTAATATGTCACATATTTTTGAGTTTTTGAGAATGTTAAAATATCATACTGAATTATGTTATGTAAGAAATTCATTTCATGAAATCACTACCATAATTTATCTTATATGTTTGATTTTGTATTACTTCCAAGGTTCATTATTTTCAGTTAGTTCAACACTTTATGTAGTTACATTGCAGATAAGGTCTTCATTCTATGAATAACTATCCAGTTGTGTGTAAAGACATCATGAATCTTGTTATAGATAATTCATAGAAATTCAAATCTTTCTTGTAATATAATAATTAATGTGTTAAATTTATGAAAAATAATACAATATTTGCACATTCAAATTTATTATCAAAATAGGTTTATAATCGTATGATATTTCAATGTTCTCCCGGTATGATTAAATTATGGCTTATTGGAGATCCAAGTCAGAGCATCATTTAGTAAAAATAAGGTCTCAGAACATATTCTTATATTCTTATAACCTTTAAGAACCATGCGTCCTATATATAGGATGGGCGTACCGCTACCCTCCAGATGTTGCATTTTATATATTTTTTTCAACAAATATAAGTACTGAGTATTTTAAACATGCAGCACACTCTCCGTTTTTCTCTTCAAAATGCCGTTTATTTCATAATGCTACCTTTTTTGGTTCATGTATTATTCACATTTTACATACAGGATGTGCTAAAATTTAAATGTAAAACTCCAGTGCCAAAAGGATAATAGAACCAACAAGATGCACTAATTTCTGAAATTTATTTTTGGAATAGAACTCTACATGTTTTGGACAGGTTTTCTGTCCATCATCAGGGGTCTAGTACTGTATATACAGCAATAGGTATATGTTATACATGTTATGCTGACTGCTTGCTAACGGGATCAGGATGTTCCATCCTGATCCCGCTAGCAAACAGTCAGCAAAACCTGTATGACATATACCTGTTTTTTGTGTATACAGTACTAGACTCTTGATGATGGACAGAAAACCTGTCCAAAACATGTAGAGTTCTATTCCAAAAATAAATTTGAGAAATTAGTGCATCTCATTGGTTTTATTATAAGAATATATCACAACGCACGGTCCTCTGAATGTCAAAAAAGAATGTCAAATGCCTCAGAACATATTCAGAATTCTGTGAGAACTGAATTACATATGTGAATGCTTCCTGTATAAGACTCGTGTTTCAGGAATTTAACCACGGAAGAGCCTTAACTGATAATTTACATTTAAAATGCATACTCTGACAGTTCTCTGATACCATGGTTCAATGATCAGCTGTGTAATCAATATTGTCATATTTTCAGTGCCACCATCACCACCACCTCCGAGAACTGATCCATGCTACCCGTCACCATGTGGACCTAATGCTCATTGTCGCATAGAAAACGCATTTGCCGTGTGTGAGTGCATACCAGAATATCATGGAAATCCATATGAAGGTTGTCGGCCAGAATGTCTTGTGAGTTCAGACTGTCCAATGAACCAAGCGTGCATTCGCAACAAATGTCAAGATCCTTGTCCTGGTACATGTGGTGTGTCTGCAGTCTGCACAGTGTCGAACCACATACCTATTTGCACGTGTCCTGAAAGGACCACTGGTGATGCCTTCCGAATCTGCGTACCGATACGAGGTAAGTGATATGTAGCTTTTTAATTTAGCTATAGTTCAATTTTCCTTGCTGTATCAGAAGCAGCTTCCCAGAATTCAAGGCAATGCAGACTGTGATGTTCCTGTGTCACCTGGCAGTAGGGGATTTAAATCCCAGTTAGTGTGGTACTGGTGGCCAGATTTTAATTTGGGGGGAGGGGGGAATAAATAGTATTGGAATCAAAGAATTGCAGTACGAGACCTGCTGGATTTCAAACATGCACATTATATAATTGTATGTCACACAGTTTATGAATGTCAATAAGCAGGAATGTCTCTGTTAATTTGTGCTTCAGTTTCAAATTTAATAAATTAAAAAAAAAAAGAGTTATCATTGAACACGTACTCTTATATTGTTAAATAATTAAACAAGTTACCATCAAATACAGTTTAATGTTCATTTATTATTTGATCTCTACAACTAGCCCAACATGTTTTGATCTTACAGTATCACTTTCAAAGACAACACTTATATCAAAACTGTGAATATTTACATTATAAGATGTATATTCCAGTTAATGGAATTTAATAAATTTACCTGAAAGACCCTAAAATTTAGTTAGAAACTACTTTTAAGTGATTAGTCATATAGCAAAATATTTCCATAACCCAAATGCATAGAACTAATCCTTTAGTTCTTCTGTCAGTTATTGTGTTCCATACAGTCTATAAGTATGTAAGCAGGAACATGTGCTATTCATAAACATTGACAAGGTACTGTGGTGTCTGTAAATCGCCAGTATTATTTTAATCCTGTTAAATACCACACACATAACAAATTTGGGTGTTCATAGTTCTTAAATATGCGTTATCATCACTCATTCTATGATACAGTCTGCCATGACAAGCTAATATCAGCTCAGCCAGTAAACAAATTCCACATCTTTATTGGAACCCAGAGGTTTATTATTCTTTTTTGCAAGAACCCACAAGCAGACCCAGTCATGCTGCTCATATATTCACACCCATTCCTTTAACATGCCCTTTAATATTGTGCTGCCATCAATTATTAGGTCTCCAAAGTGGTCTCTGCTATTCTGATTGTATGGGTATGTTTGATAACCCTATCAATATCTGGGAAAGAACACAAATTACAAAGCTTTCATTATGTAATTTTCTCCACCATCCTGTTACTTTGCCTTTGTTTGATCCAAACATCCCCAGTCCATTTTTTCCCCATGGGCTGAGTGACTAAGTTTCAGAACTCCTGCAAGACATCACATGAAACTCTGCTGTTGTGTGATTTAATTATGTTCTGAGATACAAGACAGGATGATAAAAGATTCTGATATGCACAGTGGCAAATGTTAACTGACTTTAATCTCTTCTTAACTTCTCTGTGAATGTGATTTTGTTTGTTTACTGTTCCTCCCAAGTATGTGAAATCTTCCACATTTTCAGAGGACTTACCAGCTGTCTTCATGATGATAATTTTGCCCTGCATTGTGACACATGAACATACACTATCCTCTCTTTGTGGGTCCATTTAGTAACACACTGGTTAATCCTCCTATGAAGCTAACAGTGACTGAATTAGTCAAGAAATTTCCCACATTTTTAATGGAACCCAAATAGTCATAATGTCTTTACAAAAGCCTGCCAGAGGTCCCTGTTCCCCTGCCAGATGAATCCAGTCTGCACTGTACCATTGTATGTCTTTAAGATCCATTTTAATATTATCCTCCCCCTTGTGCTTTGTGTTGCCAAGCAATATCTTTCAGTTTTCCCCACTAAAATCCTGTAGACGTTTATGTTCTCTCCCTTGTTTGCCACATGCCCCACCCATCTCTCATCATCCTTAATTTTTTCACTTTAATTATATTTGCCAATGTGTAGAAGTCACAGAGCTCATGATTATGAGATTTTCTTCAGCCTTCTGTTACTTCCCCTCTTTTAGGTCCAGATATATCCCTCAGCACCATCCCTCAGCACCCTGTTTCAGCCTCCATACAAACATATTCAAATAATAATAATAATAATAATAATAATAATAATAATAATAATAATAATAATAATAATAATAATAATAATAATAATTTAGTATTCCAGTGATCCACCAAAGTGGATATAGAACTTGTCAATACATAATTACATAAAAAGCAGTACAGAGTAAGTCACTACAATAATACCTATAATAATGCAATAAATAATCAATGAAGTTTATACAGAGAGTGTGATCAGCTCAGCAAATACAGTAAACAAATCAAGTTTATGAAAAGTGATCAATTCCAAATATACAATCCATGAGAGCGTACATAACATACTTTAAGAGAAACTTAAAATTAATCCACAAGTACTGACTGAATGCCCATAGACAGTAATCTCAATTCAGAGTATCATTATAATAACAAAACTTGTCAAAGAGTACATCATTCATGAATGAGTGAGGTATTCTTCCATGGTATAAAAGGTATGATTGCATAAAAATTTTTTTAGTTCATGCTTAAACTTTTTTTGGTTATCAGCAACAATTTTAATTTCTAAGGGTAAGTTATTAAAGATTTTTATCCCCAGCTCCTCTTTGATAAATTGTTAGGTTTGCTTAAAGAAGGTGCAAATCATTCCTTTGTCTAGTGTCTACATTATGACTTTCATTGTTAGTTAAAAAATATTTTTTTGTTTTGAACTACAAACATTAGCAGAGATAATATGTATTGTGACATCAACATCAAAATTTCTAATTTCTTAAATAAATTCTATATGAGACTCTGTTCCCACATCCTTCCGTACTTCTAATTGCCTTTTTTTGTAGTCTAAAGATCATAGAGCTGTGCAACGAGTTCCCCCAAAACATAATCCCATAGCTCATAGCTGAATGAAAAAAGGCGTAATAAATCTTCTTCAATGATGAGGCAGACATGTATGTTTTGGCATTTCCAAGTATATAGCAAGCCGTACATAATTTTTTTACAGGTAACTCAATATGATTTTTCCAAGACAGCATATGATCTATTGTCACCCCCAGGAATTTTGTGTACGAGCTATTGTTGATAAATTTATTGTTAAATCCTATTTCTGAGTTAGTTGTCATATTTCTTTTAGTCGTGAAGTGTACATAGTTTGTTTTATTGAAGTTTAGAGATAATTGGTTAGCTCTCAGCCATTTATTTAGAGTCGTAAAAATTACTTGAATGTTTTTGCTTAAATCGATTAGCTTAGGATGAGCAAATAAGATACTGGTATCATCAAAAAAAATTATAGGTGTTGAGGTTTTATTTATAATCTTAGGTAGGTCATTTATATATAAAAGAAAAAGTAGGGGTCCTAGAACAGAACCTTGTGGCACTGTATGTCTTACTTTTGCCCAATGTGAGACCTTGTTACCATTTTCACTATCATTACTTATAGCTGTCCTACAATATCTGTTATTCAGATAAGATTTATATAGTCTAAAATCCTTGTTATCAGTTCCATAGAACTTCAATTTAGACAATAGGATTTCATGATTAACACAGTCAAATGCTTTCTCTAAGTCATAGAAAATCCCTCCTACAAGTAGTTTATTGTTCATAGCATTTAATATCTTTGTTGTTAGTTTGTAGGTTGCATTATCGGTCCTCAGCCCTGACCTAAATCCATATTGTTCAGTGCTTAGTATATTATATCTTGTGAGGTGTTTTATGATCCTCCTCTGCATTAGTGTTTCAAATATTTTTGAGAATGATGTTAAGAGCGATACAG
>Ga0268261_10000704_pt1 | contig 21613 bp, 21 predicted proteins | sample TergutNc150P1_FD_190353 | JGI IMG/M metagenome (GOLD analysis project Ga0268261, IMG submission 190353) | Nasutitermes corniger P1 segment gut microbial community from laboratory colony in Florida, USA - Nc150 P1 (SPAdes) (version 2) | ecosystem: Host-associated > Arthropoda: Insects >...
ATAACTCCTGACTTGCCTCTAACGTGTCTGTCTACTCCACTGTAAATAACCGTATAATGTTCAGTCTCTTTTGTTCCTTGCAATTTCTTTTTGCTTTCTGTAATTACTGATATTTTGATATTATTTTCGTTTAAAATTTTGTCTAATTCTTCTTCTTTCTCTCCTAGCCCTCTAATATTCCAGGTTGCATATTTAAATCATAATACCTTTTTCACATCCGCGTCATCATTTAAAGAAAATCTGTCCGGCTTCTTCCCATGAGGCTTGCCAGTTGTTACATTTTCCCCCGAATGGGTTACGAGCCCAGAGCAGGGTAAGTCCAGTGGTAGGATTGCTACCTTCAGCCTCTGGACCGGCGTGTTTGGGGATGGCATTTCCTCCATTCCTGATGGAACAGTTATACCGCTGTGACTCGGTCGTCATTTCCTCGTTTGTGAGAACAGGGTATACCACGAGAAGGTGAGGATGACTGTTGGGTAGGATAGGCTATAGTATTACGCATCACTACCCCTTATACCCTTTCCACTTCCATATTTTTGCAAAACAGCAGAATTCACCCGCACCTTCTTATTGTTGCATATTCAATGGGAAGTGTTGTTTTTTTGAGTGATGTGTGTTTTTTTTGTGTGATTTTCCCTGTAATCAAAAGTCTTTTTTTGTCAGTTCTTGTAATGTACACACATGTTAAGGTGGATAAAGCAGTGATCAGCAGCCTGTGGCCACATGTGGCCCATGAAATTTATGTCTGCAACTCACGAGCTTTTCCAAGTACATGACTTATGCCCCACTCTCAGATTGAATGACAAATTTTTCAGTGATTTGTTGAACTGTGCACACATAGTTACATTTGGTGACCAGTATTTAACATGTACGGGCTTCATGCAAATTGCATGGGAACATCACATGTTGGACGCTTTCCAGCAGGAGGACTGAGAAAATATGGAGCAGTAAGATATAGCAACCTCCTTGCTCTTTTAGTTTCACATATATTTTAATAGTAATTAGTGGAAATGTAGTGCAGTCGGAATTTTATCAAATGGAATTCTGTGTACAAGAAAGAGGGATGTCTGACGAAAATGATGCCTTCAGACTAAGAGATGTTCACCAAAAATTGCATGAAATTTAATGGTATCAATCCCTTTATGTTCATTTGGTCATACAAATACACACTCTTCTATCCAACATGACACCTGTTTTATTTCTTTATTTTAATGCTGCAATGAGAGGAAAGTTTAATAATTTTACAATAATTTCGTCATGTGCGCCTACGGAAGAAAGGGACAAGCTAGTCAAGGACTTCTTTTGTGATAAACTTAATCAGATATATCAAAGAATTCCAGCACATGATACTAAAATTATGGTTGGAGATTTTAATGCAAAAAGAGGAAGAGAAGTTTTTAAGCTAGATATAGGGAAATGCAGTCTGTATGCAACATCAAATGAAAATGTGATTAGTGCAATTGATTTTTCCAGTGATGATAATATGATAATAAATGGTACATACTTCCAACACAAAAATGTTCATAAAGAGACTTGGCAGTCCCCTGATGGAATAACTAATAATCAGGCTGAACACATAGATGAAAGGCATGCCTCAAGCATTATGGATGTAAGAAGTTATAGAGGTGTAGACTGTGACTGGGATTACCATTTAGTTCAAATTAAACATCAACATAAAATATCAAAGGAAGTATGATGTTAGAAAATTAAAGGATACAGAAATTATGAGGGAGTAAAAAGAAGAGATAAAAAAGGGGATCACTGAAATTAATGAGTAACAAAATAACAAGAATGAGGAAACAAGTGAACTAAGTGGGAGAATATTAAGAAATTTATGACAATGGTTGCTAGTGAGGTGGTGGGATATGAACAAAGGAAGAAGAGGAATGATTCGTATGATGAAGAATGCCAGCTAAAGGTGGAAGAAAGAAATAAATCCCAAGTCTAAGTGCTGAATAGGAGGATGAGATGAGTACTGAGAATTACAAATATAGGGGAAGGGAATCCAAGAAAATGTGTACAGCAAACAAAACAAAAAAAGAAGCCTTTGTCCTAAAGGTGCTGGAAGTTATGGAGGAAGCAAATAAAGCAATTATGCGAGAAAATTCTATACAATAGCTTGCAGGATGAAGACCGGTTTCTAGCCACGAACGTCTGTTTGTTATTGGAAATGACCGGTTGGTAATGGACATTTGGAAGCAGTATTTTTATGCAGCTCTTAATAGTGAAGATAATGTGGAGAAAGAAGTAGTATATCAAGGACCTAAAGAGCAGATTGAACCCCCAGTGAAAGATGAGGTGTGGGAAATAATAAGAAGATTCAAGAATAATAAGTCATTAGGAGAGAACAGTATCAGTGCAGAATTTATTAAGTATGGAGACAAAAAATTATGGGAAGAAATGTACATACTAATAAAAAAATATGGGCATCAGAAAAAATGCCAGAGAACTGGCAAACTGTAATTATATGCCCCATATGTAATAAGGGAGATAAAATGCAGTGTAGCAGTTGTAGAGGGATGTGCATCTTAAGTGTATGTTATAAAGTTTTGAATAATATTCTGCACAGACAGCCTGTCCCTTATGCAGAGGAAATTTTCGGAGAATATCAGCGTGGTTTTAGGAAAGGATAGTTAACTACTGATAATTTATTTATGTTAAGATGTATTCTTGAAAAATTTTATGAGCCTAGTTTAGATTTGCAGTTATTGTTTATTGATATTAAGCAGGCCTCTGACCAATAAATGGAACATTTTATGTAATTTTAAAGGAATTTAGGATCTCAAAGAAATCAGTGAACTTAGTAAAAATGATGCAGAATTCAAATGGAAGAGGGAAAATCCAAGGACAATTGACTGAAGCATATTGCGTAGAGTCTTGAGACAAGGTGATGCACTGTCTACATTACTGTTGAATATTGTCCTGGAGAACATGATAAGGAATATGAAGACCAATCTGAATGCAGCAGTTTTTAACAGAAAGGGACAGTATATAGCATACGCAGATGACTTGTTGATACTTGGACATTGGTGAGAGCGATTGAAGTAGTAGTAACACAGATTAAAGAAGCTGCAGTAAGCACTGGATTGGTGATAAATGAAAGCAAAACAAAATACGTGAAAATAAACAGAAATATAACACATTTAGAGCAAGATCTGATAATGGATGGACAAATATTTGAATGGGTTTAGAATTTTAGATATTTTGGTACCTTGATAAATTGGAAAAATGTAATAAGTGATGAAATAAAATCAAAGATTGCTGTGGGTAATAGACATTTTTATAATCTAAGACAAATAGTTAGGTCTAGAACCAAGAGTAAAGCATTAAATTAAGATACATAAAGCAATGATGAAACCAGTTGTGGTGTATGAGAGTGAAACGTGGGCTGTGACTGAAATGGATGTGAAAAGACTGTGTGCAAGGGAGAGGAAAATATTAAGAAAGATACAAGGACCAGTGGTACAGCAAGGAGTATTGTGAATAAGAACTGATCACGCATTGAAGGAGCTATATAAATATCTAGACATATTAGCGGGTATTAAAAAGAAGAGGTTCGAATGGATTGGACATATAGTAAGAATGGATCAGAAAAGGACAGTTAAGAAAATATTTGAGAGGGAAGTAGAAGAATTGGAATTCCTAGATTGAGATGGCTGGAAGATGTGGAGAAGAAGCTATGAGTGATGAAGCCTAAGACATGGCGACAGTAAGCAGTCAATGGGGAAGAAGGGGCGTCCATTATGAAGGTGGCCAAGGCATTCAGAGGGTCACAGAACCAAGGTATAAGTGAGTAAGTAAGTATTTTAATGGTACATGTTTTGATTGATGTCCATCATGAGGCATGCTTGACATATCCTCAAAACAAGGTAAAATGTTTTGAGATCTCTCAAATATTGCTATAAACACACACACACACACAAAACAATAAAACTGTAATACTAATAATATTTCAAATAGTGTGATAATATCCTGTCATATTTTTTGGTATCTTTTAGGATCCTAATCCCCATGGTAATAGTTAAAAGGTAAGAGTTAAAAATTAAAAGTTAAATTTTTTGTAGTTAGAAGTCCATATATTTAGTAGAGTAATTAGTTGGCCACTTGTCTTATGCTTATTTTTTACATTTTACCTTTTTTACTTACTCATTTTTATTTTATTTTTAAAATGTGTAGCTTAGGTTTATCTTGATACTTATTGATGGACTTGGCTTGCTTGATATAGCTATCATGTGTCAAACCAAGCTCATCAATACACATGCAAGATTAGCTGCATGACACATTTAAAAAAATAAGAAGTTTAGTAAGTAATAGATTAAAAAGTAAAATAAGCAATAATGCAAGTGACCAGCTAATTATAATTACCCTACTCAATATATGGACTTTAACCACAAAAAACTTAACTTCTAAGTTTTATTTTTTAACCATTACTATAGGAACTAGCATCTTAAAAAGACCCCAAAATACTATGGTGACGATATTGTCATACTGACTGTATGAAATATCAGTATTAGAGTTTTATTGTAATATACATACATCTTGTAATACTTTAGAGATCTCACAAATAATAACATTTTACCTCGGTTCTGGGGATTTGTAGAGAATGTCTGATGATTGACAGTGATTGAAGCATGTCGTGTTACAATAGAAGAAATGAAAATGTGTTTTGTTGGATGGAACATGTTGTCTTTGTACAAAAATATGCATGTGGGAGTTACTTTCTGTGATGTGGCACAAGCTTTTGACTGTAAATCACGAAATTTTGTTAGCCAAATGACATTTGTATGGCACTGAGGGGTAAATGCAGATTGGTTCAGGTCCTTTTTATCTAATAGAAAACTGAAATTTAAAATAAAGCCACTTAATGTACCCAAAAATTTGTTCTCTGACTGGGGTACACCAAAACGAGGAGCTCCCCAAGGGCCTGTCCTAGGTACTTTATGATTCATAATATATGTGACCTTCTCCTGAGAATAAATTCCTCATTAGAAACCATAATTCTTTCCGATGACATTTCTTAATTTCTGACAGAAATTTTGGAGCATTCAGTATAGTGTCAAACTTAGTTCACTATCATACGATTAAATGATTTGCTTCTAATAATTTGGTAATAAATCTAGATGAAACAGATGTAATAAAACTACAATGTCTATTAAGTATTGGTTACAAAGAGAAATATGTAGAAAAACCATAAATGTAAACTTTCATGGTCTGCAAATTGATTGCCACCTACATTGGAAGAATCATATAGATAAAATTGAGTCGATATCCCATATCTTGAGCACTGAACCAAATCAGTTTATTTCACATATTTTTGCTCTATAATAAAGCATGGAAAAATTATTTGGGGTAATTCATCCAACAGTGGAAATATATTTACTTCACAAAGAAAATCATTAGAATTGTGGTTGGTGCACAACCTAGATCATGTGGAATTCTGTTTAAAGAAACTGAGATTTTACCTGTTATATGCCAGTATATATTGTCATTAAAAAACTTAATTGTAAATAATGACAAACCTTTCCAAAGAAATTCATCTGTACACCGTATTATACAAGGAATAATCACCATTTTCACAGACCAAATGCCAAACTTTCATGTTTTCAGAAAAATAGATTTTGTGTTGGGATCAGAATTTTCAACACTTTACAATGTATTCTCATAAGTCTTAAGAACAAAAAGCGTAATTTAAAGTTACATCAAGAAGGTACTTAAATACACACTCCTTTTACTCTGTAGATGAAGTTTGCATGGTGATAAGTCTGAACATTTTGTATGTTTGTGACTTACTCCACATCATTCTTTCATTTTGACAAACTTGTGGATCCATGGAATGTGTGTATTTGTGTGTGCACATACATATGTACGCACACATGCACAAGCGTGCGCGTGCACACGCACGCACACACACGCGCGCGCGCGCGTACACGCACACGCAGAGAGAGAGAGAGAGAGACCTGGACTCTTGTTTAAAGGAAAATATTAAGACAAATATTTTGACTGGTGAGAGAGAGTGGGATGTGGAGGATCATATGTAATGAAGAACTTATAGATAATATAAAGCTCTTGACTTAGTGTATTTCAATAAATTCAAGAGAACAGTTGGGCTGGACTTGTACGAAGACCCCCTCTTGACCATATAGCCAAAAAAGCTCTGAAAGGTGAGTTCACTGACAATCGACCGGTGGGGAGACACAGGTTTCAGTGGGAGGACAGTATAAAAGATGCTGCCAGACTTTTCTGGTGTCGCAACTGGAAGCTGACCACACAGAATAGAATAGATTGGAGGCTGAAATGAGGGGAGGCCAAGGTTTGACTATAGGCTTTAGTGCTGTAGGATGGTTGTGTGGATGGATGTACATATGCATTTATATGCATGTGTGTGTGTGTGTGTGTGTGTGTGTGTGTAAGTAAGTATGTCTCTGTCCAACCATCCTAAAAATTAAGTTGTTATTGATTTGAATTTAATTTTTCTAATAATTAATAGCAATTTTAGTCTTTTAATCACTTAGTCTAAAATAACAATTTATGACTTGGTAAGTTGTACTGTTACGTATGAGTTAACGGCCTGCTCAGGGTTTTGAATTTTTCAATTGGTTCTTTTGCAATAAAAGATTACTGTAACCAGTTTTATTGTTTTATTACTCAGCACAAAATAAAATTTTATTACAATATAAGACTTAATCTTAAGCATGAGTTTGTGGCCCACACAGTGTTTTGAGGTTTTTCAATGGTGCTTGTGCAATAAAAGGTGGCTGCTGTAAATTGTGTTTGAGGATTTTTAGGTCCTCTTCTTGAATGAAACATCTTTTACATTGGAATTTACACATTGCATTGTTTTTCATATTGTAAAATAGTCCAGTTTTGTCCTCATATATGTTTTCTTCACTATAATCTTTATTATACTCCACCCAAACACTTTTACCCATTTGCTTGCCACTTTTAAATCTGCTGACATGGCCTCTCCAGTTCTGCAAAAGCAATATTATACTGACTTTTAAGCACATTTGCAAAATTGTGAAAAGCAATTGTTAGTGTTGTCATGTATGTTTGTCTGTCTGTGTTTCTGTTGATCCTTTCATCTGAGGACCAACTCGGAACCCACTAGGCAGATTTTCATGAAGTCTGATGTTTGAGGATTTTTCGAAAATCTTTTGAGAGAATTTAAGTTTCGTTAAAATGAGACAAGAATAACAGGTATTTTACAAGCAAACATGTGTACATGTGTGTTAATGTCTCTCTGAATTATTCTTAGAAGTATAAATATTCCAGAAAAATTTGCAGAGAAAATCAAAATACGCATTTTATGTTCAGTACATATTTTCCAGAAGTCATTCCATTTATGAGATAATGTGGAAAAAAATGGCAGAGCCAGACATGTCACGCATGGCAGTATAATGGTGAATAGAGAAGATGTGCTTTGCATGCCAGTTAACTAAGGCAAGAATACACCCACTCATCATATTTAATAGTTTTTACTTCATAATTGATTAATTTTGTCTGGTCTTGTAAAATGTTTTATGGCAACACTGAAACTGAGAAACTATGCAGCCACTTGTATGTCATTATGATCTGTTGAGCCAGATTGTATGTCTAAAGAAGGCTATGAGCAAACGAACGTTCTTTTGTTTCATTGCATCATTTATACCTAACATGTGAAAAGAATGAAAATTAGTTGGAATACTATTTGTTTAAAAAAAACGTGGTGCATATTTTTTGCACTACTGCTGATTACATAAATTTACCATAAAACCATTGTTGTGCAACACTCAACATTTTTATATAGTTGGTGATGACATGTAATTCAACTTGAAAAACACACACAATCCATTTTTATGTTTCCACTGCAAAATGGTTACACAAACCCCCTACAGTATTGCATTACATCTACATCGCCTATCTGGTTAAAATTATAAAGCGATGTGTTGTTAGACATGTAATTCTTTTGTCCAAGTTATGAATTTTTTTTGCCATTACCTTTAAAATGGGGCTTTGATGTGGAAACCGACATACCTGTTGGCCTAGAGGCATTCCAGCAGTGCTTAATTGACACAGCTCAAGTCACATTTCTGCAGTTTCTGTTTTACAGTGATGTTTGCATGTGCATGTGAAGTGGCATTATTGTTTCTTCATAAATTTGGAACCTTAGATGGCAGTAAAAGTTGTTGCATCCTTCAGCAATTTTTCACCATATTCTTACCTTCATATAAACTCAAGTCACAAGTAAACACATCTTTGTATTAAACAGACATGCTGCTTATTGGAGAGCAAATACATTCTGTATATACCTTCTAAATACAAAATTTCTGTGACCTATACCACAAATTTTATTTTCAAATTTCAGAGTTATAGGAATAGTTAATGTGGGGACAGATTACATGTAAATCACATGTTCCCAACCTTAATGTGGGAAGGGTCTTTGATACAGAGATGGCAGCAGCAGCACCTATGTCCTTTCCCCCCCAGCTCCCTTCTATTCAGAACTTCCTGGTAGTTGTAAAAGTGATGACTACAGGTGTTGGCGGTGGTGGGGGGGTTGGAGAAACAAGAAACCTCCACATGGGAATTCCTGCTTTAGATGAAGAGATCTTGATTCAGCAGCACTGCCCTTAGAAGCCTAACCTTGGGGATACTGGGCTCATGAATGCATGAAAGTAACTGGTAACTTGGAGGAATCATGGCATCTCAGGCCTGATGAACTGTTCAGAGGTACAGCATATGAAATGAATGTGGACAGCCTCTCAATCAATGAATCAACTATAATGCCACCAGCAGCAGCACAGTGCATATTCAGTTTGTGACATCACTTGCTGAAAATCATGATTGTATGGTCAGAATTTTTAGCACAAAGAAAACATGAATATTGATTACTGTTCAAGCACATTCACACAAAATAGTGGTACAAATTCTGGGATGTCAATGATTTGTTGCACTAGATATGGATTGATTACAAAATTAAAATTTATTAGATACAGGAAAATGTGTTATTTTGTAGTGCAGTTAGGGCCAAAAATAACCAAATATGGGCTTGCATTAACCCCTCAATGCTGGCCCCTGTGCACTGTTTGGTTGTGAATGTGTGTAAGGGTTCTACAAATTTCAAACTGTTGCATCTTCAGCAGTAGATGGGATTTAAGGGATGGGATTGAAGGGGTAAATTTGGGAACACAAAATTTGGATTTCACTGAAGTAAACCATTAGTGTTATAGCTAGAACTAATGAACCAAAGGAACTAAATATTTTAAATTTTCTTTAGAGGCAGATAATAAACATAACTATAAATGGTGTATGAATTTTTCATGTGTTATAGATTAAAGCAAGTTGTACAATACTTCACGGCTGTATCTTGAAAATACATATAGCATTGAATCTATGCTCATGAAATTGATGCACAGAAGTGGATCATCAACTTACTACATTATGTAACTGTTATTGTATAAATAGCACTAGACTCACAATATAAACTGAAGCATTTGAACAGATGTAAGCAGAATTTTGTTTATTCTTTATATTAGTGGCAGCAGCCAATGCAACACTTTACTTTGCAATTCAGGATGTATATCCCAACTACACTTGAGATTTGTACAGTGACCTGAGTTATATGATTGTCCAAGGGTCTCTAGTTATACTTTAATTTTTAGTAGGCAACATTTTTCTTTTAGTTGTATGCTGCTAATACAGATTTTACTGCTGTGTACCTTTAGATCTTGAAACCAGTCCTCATTCTTATTAGTGCATATGCTGACTACCATGCACATCGTACACCTGTCACAGGATATCTTCAAGAGCACTCATTCACTTACCAGAAAGGTTTTCAGTATTTCTGTTTGCTGGAGACTGGATATTATGGGCTGTCTTTATTAGAAGTAATGTACAGGAGGTTTCACATAATGTGTGCAAAACTTCAGGATACTTGATATCATTGGGAAGTTTGGTTTGCCTTATGCAGAACACCTGTGTGTGCCATTGCCTGTGGTATTCTAGTTTCAGATGTTTAACGCCTACTTGCAGGATTGTTTACACCCTGCCTTTTTTTCTTTTTAAATATTCATTATTATTTTTTTTACAGGTGATGCCAGTAATCAAGTTCATATGGAAGGGTATGGTGTTTCCAACCAGTGCATGGCTCTTGTTCGAGATAACTGTCTGATTCCAACTAAAGATGCTGCAGAATTGGGTTACATCAGGGAATCTACAGACAAGCAGTATGTACCAGATGTCTACTACAAGGTAAGTGCTTGGCACTCTTATTAATTTGCATGGTATGTTATTTAGAAGTTCCTAGAACTGTACTGAAAATGAATATCTTGATAAAATCGGAGTGAACTGAAGGGGACTACTTCTTTTCTCACTAGTGAAAGGTTTGTGCATTTGCTGCATCCATTTGCTTAGTTGTATGCATGTAATAACTGAAGAACTGTTGAATGAATTTCCATATTAATTAAATACTTGATAATTTTACAAAATACTGTTAGGCAAGTTCAGTTTTTATGAAAATTGCTCACTAATAACTGACACTTTACATGAAGACATGTGTGCATTTTGCACACATCTACAGCCTGACTCACTGAATATGTAGTTCAGCAAAAATATTTTAAACACAATCTATAAAGATGAATGAAACACACATGTTATGTCAGTACATTTTTTTCCAATTTTTTTGGTAGTTTTTTAACTAATTAAAGAAAAGTGACACTATGACTGCATTCCTGAACATATATGTTGAACAGTTCAAAATGTTTCCAAACATAAGCGTACCGATCCTGCCATACATGAAACAAGTGATGGCTTGAAGCATATATTAAATGACATACTGTGTAAGACTGTGTTTGTGCCTGTGCAGATGCACAAGTATGCTGAATCTTTATTAATATTGATTCTTTATTCATTCAGTATATATGATGGTGTATCCAAAACTTTCCAACCTCACAGCTAGGACCGAGAACAACAAGTAGTATAGCTGTCTGCCCCTAGGTTCTCTAGTATTACTAATTAATGATTCAATGTAATGAGTTTTGCAGCCATAACCTTTTACATTACTTCTCAGCAGGTGTATATTGTTGTGCATGTTACGAGTGACCCACAATTGTCTAATGGTTGATTTCAAGTAATAATACATGTATGGTAAATTTTGCTTCATACTTGGGGAAAGCAGAATTGGAAACACATGAAATGCTGAGAACAGATTTCAGTGACAGTGCCATTGGAAGTACATGGACTTTTGATTGGTTTTGCCACTTCAGACATAGAGGAACTTCAGTTGAAGATGATGAGCATTCAGGGTATTCCTCTTTAGGTTGCACAGACAGAAGCATGGAGGAAGTTTGCAAAATTATCAGTGAAGACTGACAAGTATTATTTTGTAGATCACTGGCAGGTGAGGCTTCTTATGTAAAACATGCCAGTGAAGTGTAGGGGAGAATTTGGAACATGTGGAGTATCACTGTAAAGGTTCTGCTTTGGTTCCTCACTGACTAGCAGAAACAGTGGCTTGTACTCATGTACCAGGAACTGTTGAAGGAAATCAGAAGTTTTTTAAAACTTCCTGTTAAGGGCCATTAGAGGAGACAAAACTGGGGTGTACTGGTATAGTGCAGGAACTAGACAGTAGTCCTCTCAGTAGAAAAGCTTGTCCTCTTTGCGTCCAAAGAAACAAGGCAAGTTATTTCAAAGATCAGAATCATGTTGGTGAAGCTCATTAACTGTGAGGTCATTGTTCATTAGGAATTTGTTCCTACAGGCCAAAAGATTAACCAGTATTATTACTTGCCAGAGGGACCAGAAGTGTTCAGACCATCGGTGGAATCAGGACTGGTTGATTCACCATGATAGTTTGCTGGCACACATTGCTTTGTCAGTGCAGCAGTTTTTTGCCACTAAAAACGGCTTAGTTTCCCACCATTAGTTACCTGATTTCATCAATTGTGATTTCTTCTTGTTTCCAAGAATGAAATTGCATGTATGGGGGCATCGTTTCTAGGATATCCTTGAAATTCAGAAACAATTGCTGGCTATCCTATGTGTGAATCCTAAAAGCCAGTCCCAACTTTGCATCCAGCAGTGGTAGAAATGATGGACTTGTTCCATAAACTTGGAATGGTATTACTGTGAAGAGGACAAGAATGTCAAATGACAAAGGTAAGCATATATTTCCTTATGACTGAGTCCAGGAACTTTTGGATACACCCTCATAGATTAGTTCTGACTTATGCTAGTTTATGTAAATAGCCATAACAGTGAAAAATTTTGAGTGAATTTAGTGTTTGCTTCAGTGTAGTTGTAATTATTTGCATATGTTTCGTATTGTGTCAGCTCTGAAGCATTTGTTGTATAAAAGGTGAAAAGATACATTTAAATTACAAGCATCCATAAATTGAAAATCTAGAGATAGTAACTGCATGAACATGTCTGAACTATTGCTCTGTGCTTGTACTGGCCAGCTTGTGAGTGGGTAGGTTTGATATATATAGAACTGATGTATTTTCGTGTTGCCAAAATATTTAAATTGTTCAAAAGATACTACTTCATCATACCTTATTATTGCATTCTTTAATGGAAGTTTGTGAACATCTTGAAAGGCGAAAATTGTCTACCTTAAAAGAACATTAACATTTAGTTCCAGCATGTACTGACAGTGGCAGAGGAATTATACAGGGTTTATTGCCATATGTAATCACCACATTCTTTTTAAAATGAAAAGTTTTCTTGCTGGGAAAATCTTTTTGTTATTTTATTTTGTAGTCCATCCTGTCACACATGTGACACTAGACATGTCAAGTCCATTACACACTACATACATTTCATCAAGTATTAACCCTTATCCTGCTAGCATGGAGAATATGGTGAGCTCCTAATATTGCCAGCAGATGCAGATGGTATTTAACTTGGTGTTTAAAAGGTTAATTTATAAGCCATACATCACAGAAAAGGAAAAACCAAACTTACAATATGTCACATTAGAACAAATATATATGATGACATACAAAAAGTCACATATTCATTAGTTAAATATTTGTATCTTCTTTGACAAAACTATGCAGACGCTAAGATGATAAAAGTATGCATAGTGGTAGATAACTGATAATAATATTCAGTAAGACACATATTCATCCACAGAGTAAAAGATGTGTTGAAGTAAGAAAGATTTCAGCTTTCTTTTAAATTCCTATATATTTTCTAGTTTCTTTAGTTTATTTGGCAATTTATTGTATAATTTTATACCCACATTTGCAACTCGTTTCTAAAAAGACTAGTTTTGCAGAATTGGACATGAAGATCTGATTTATTTGCACATACAGTGGTCATGGATTTCTTCATATATTTCATATTTTCAGTCTTTAATTTTATGTAACATGTAACTTATTATAATCCTGACATGCTTGTAAATAATTCACATAGACATGGACTCCAACTTCAAAAAGGAAGTATGCAAAATGAGTATAGCTCTCCAGTAAATGAGAAGTGTTGTGTGTGAGGGCCAACACAATGAACAGATTTTAATTCCATTATGTTTTACCAAATATATGTTTTAGTGAATTTTTGTCACACTCATAAAGCCAGAAGTTTGAATTCCATAATAGGCATGATTAGTATCGCTAATCATAGCTTTCATTGATACCTGTCTCCTGAATTTTTATCCATTTTCCTGAATTGAAGGATACTGTACATTAGGGGATGGATATTTCATGCAAATTTCACCATCCAGTTGTTATCCATTGAATTGGATTGAATGGTATTTGGGTTCGAGCCCTTCTGGCCTGATGCACCTAAGCCTTATGACAGGCCCTTTGTGCCCCATGTTCTGTACTGAACTTAGAGGAACCCTATTCCTTTGGCAGAGTTCTAGATGGCCCCTATAATTAGTTTCCAAATATCCTCAGGGCCCAAAAAGAAGGAACCCAGATGTGTCTGTCTGAGTGAAGCCAAGGCCACACACTCACACAAAATGTGGACTGAGGTTTCCTCCTGAATACCACATTTCCTACAAGTGGGGTTATTACCCAGCCCCATTATATATAAATGTCTTCTCAAGGTGTTGTGTCCAGTAAAGAGGCCAATTACAACCCTGGATTATGTCCTATTAAAGGACAATAATCGGACCCTTGTAGCCAGGTCAGGGCCAGAAGTCAATTCTCAAGCCTGTCTCTGTGTACTACAAGGACCACGCCACAATATAAGATGCTGGTTTTCCAGCAAACGTTATATTTTTCTTCTTATATTCTGCCTAGAGACCCCCAAGAAAGACTCAGGTCCAACAAACCATTGAACAGAACCGTCTCTTGCGAGTTTGTCGGTGATTTCATTTCCTCGCAATTCTGCATGCCCAGGGACCCAATACAGCCCCACAGTGTGCCAGGTAGAGATATCGTTCAACTCCTTCTGGCACTGTCGTACCAAGGGAGACATTGTTTTGGCAGCCTGAAGTGTTCTCAGACCTGCCTAACTATTAGAACAAATGCTAACATTTTTCTCTGGCCTGTCCTGAGTTTCACTTTCATGAACACAGGCTAATATCGCATAGGGGAAAGTTGCCTAATATGGGGAGGTTTTTTATAAACTGCTGTTAAACTTAGGAAAATGTTGTAAAACTTTTAAAAACACAAGAATAACTTTATTTGATTAATGAAGAGACAGTTGCTACATAAACATCATATATTATGAAAAGTAAGACGCATGTAAAATTCGTTTTCTTAAAAGCTTCATCTCCTCAAATTAGGCGCACACATGTTCCTAATTTGGGGAAGTGAATAATTTGCAAAGAAAGCACAAAGATTAGTTAGAAAATACAAAACAAATACAAATACAAAGGATGGAGACTAAAAACAAAACAGTGTTTATCCCTGGCAAGGCTCACAAACAAAATCTTCCTCCATACCAGCACAAAGTGTGTGCGCCCATCTGATACATTTCACACATCATATTTAGTCTTTTCCATTGTGGTCTTCAGAGAAACAACCAGTACACAACACACAATCAGCGTCTTGTTCCTCATCTTCTTCTGTCGAATTGTCAGCGAAAGGAACAGCTAGGTCAGTGTCCAAATCTGATGGAGTGTCATACAGAGTTGGATACCGGCAAACCCTTCTCTTCCATCTTTTTGAAGAACCAAGAAGAACATTTGACACAAGCTGACTGGTTTTGGATTTAGTGGCCTGTTTTATTTTCTCTTTCTGAGTTGCCTCAACAAATTTTTTGTAAGGTGAACTTGTTATTTTCTTTGCTGTTGAACCATGAGGATTTGGCTTTATGTTCAGGCTTGGTACAGGGCTGATATCTGATGATCGGAGAGCCTCAGCAGAAGTGAAGGGTGAAAAATTAATAGAACTGAATGATAGCTGATCGCTGGTCTTTACCAAAGCTGGATGGTTCACAGGAGCACTGTCTTTGTCCTCTGAGGACAGAGGAAAATCATATGGTCTGAAGATGTTCTTGTCACAAGGAAAGAGGCCTGTCGCCTGGAAGCCATTAGCTGCTATTTTGCCTGTTTTAGCTCGCTTGTATGCATTTCCAAATAGTTCGCCAATTTAGTAGATGGTGACGACTCGCCCTGGGTGTGAATGGAGCCATTTTTCAATTTCTTGATAGTAGCATGTTTTCAGGGGCCCCATGAAAGCTTTATCCAAGGGTTGCATTTTGTGGCTGCTGTGAGGTGGGAGGCAAATGATGTCAACTTGATTCTTTCGAGCCAAAGTAATGACCTCCAGGTTCCTGGTCTGTGAATAGTGCCGGTCCAGTACTAAGATAACAGGATCTTTTATCAGCTTTGTATGTTTGATGAAATGAAGAAACCACTGGGAAAAAATCTCGCTCTGTATCCACCCTGAGGGATGGCACATGTGGATTGATCCAGGCAGTGTACCATTCATCAGTTCTGGTTTCATATATTTTCTTGGAAATACAAGTAACGGAGGAATGAAGTGTCCAGTTGGACTCATACTGGTGACGACTGTCACAAGAGATCCCCATTCTGTGGATTAAAAAGAAGATATGTGATGCTTGCCTTTCAATCCTAATATTTTTGTGTGTTTGTGCTGTAAAATAGTGATGCCAGTTTTGTCGCAGTTATAAAGTCTTGCAGGATTATGTTGAATGGTATCCATTGCAGGTTCGTAGTTTTCAAAAAAAAAAAAAAAACTGCGCTACTCATTCAGGAGTGAAACCCCTCGCACTTGAGAGTGAAAGAGCTTCAGGGGTTCTAACTGAAATTTGTGGATGACAATGTAGGAAATTTTTTAACCACTTTCTTCCAGCCTTTTCATTTCTCTTGCAAAATTGGTTTTAATTTCGCTTCTTACAGCAAGTTGGGAAGTGAGATGCATGACGTCTGCCATTGTCAAGCCAAAATCTTTCTTTCCATCAAAGGACATTGCTCAGCCAGATCATTTTTTGCTTCACGAGGAATAACTTGCTTCCTACCCAGTTTTGTTTTTACTGTTTCACTTGAGCGTTTCTGCCAGTCTTTAACATAACGCCATAGTGTTGTTTGTGGTAAGTTAACTCTGGATGCTTTGTAGCTGCCCATTTCCTTGTTCCTTATAGCCTCAATAGCTGCCTTCATTCTTTTGGGGTCCCATTTTTTTATTTGAGCCATCTGTAATATTATATAACCCAGAAGAAATAATTCACAAGATACTGACCTCCTATAATGGGGGGCCCCATATTAGGCTCTTCAGACCTCGCCATAATAGGCAAAGACAGGTGCTTGAGAAAATGGGTGAATAAAACAGAAGGACCTAAAATTCTACCAATGAATCAAAGCAAGTGTTTAAGATTACACTTAACAGAGAACTGAGCACCAAACTAATTCAGAAAAATAGATTACCTTTAACAGCTCATGAGTTACAGTTTAGCAATAAGCAAAACTTTCACAGCGCACCAAAACAAAGACGCTCAGTCAGTACCGAAGTCCTGAGCAACTGACTGTTTATACTGTGATTACATAGAACAGCCTCAACTGCTTGATGATTTACATTCTTAAGCAGAGAGCACAGCACCTCCTGGTATGAAATAATGCACCTTGCCATAATAGGCGACTTTCCCCTATACCTCAACCTGAAAGACTGTAGCATGTTTTCCTAGAGAGATGCTGAGCCTTCTACCTACAGATTGCTCACAGACCCCAGCCCCAGTCCCCTCCACAGTCCTGGACCCATCTGTAAACCAGACAAGCCCTTTAACCGCAGGAGTCCCAGGTCCTCTGGTGCCTTCCTCTCTAGTTAACTTAGTGACCCTATTTTTGGGGTCCAGGTTGAAGACTGGCTTCATAATGTCGACTCCCATATTAAATGTGGGATCAGACTTCTGAAGTCGCGCCAACTCTGTCCTTGACTGGGGTGAAGATAAGACCAACACCCCAAACTCCAGAGGTGATGTACCGCCGACCTTGCCTACTCCTGTATCAGTAGATCCAGCGGAGGGAGGCCAGTAAGTGCCTCCATAACACTGGTAGGTGTCGTAAAAATTGCTCCAGTTATCCCTAAGCATGCCAATCTTTGTACTTTGCTTAGTCTCTTCGTGGCGCTAGCTGTCTGCCAGCCAGGCCACCATACTAAGGATGCAAAAGAGATGGTCAGCTGAACGATGGTGACGTAGAGCCAGTAGACCACCTTGGGTTTCAGGCCCACCTCGCCCCGCATGCCTTTCTACAGGCCCACAGCAAATTGTATGTCTTCCTCATCTTGACATCTACATGCTCTCTGCAGGTCAACCGAGTACTCAGAATAACCCCTAGACCCCAAGAAACTTAATTTAACCCCAAAGAATTGTGGTTCAAAGAAACCCTGGGGTTTTCTTTTCCTAGTGAGTGCAACGAGTCCAGTCTTATCAGGATTGACCGACAGTACGACCTCGTTGCACCATGTCTCTACCGTCAAAAAAGCCCACTGCATGAGTCCTGGTACCGAGTTTGGGAATTTACCCACCACGAGAAGACGTATGTCATCTGCGTATCCTTGAATGAATACCCCATTTCCACTGAGCCTGGCCAACCAATCATCTACCACAAGGCACCATAGAAGTGGTGACAACACACCTCCCTGTAGGAAGCCCCTGGATATCGCAAGCCTCATGGAAAATCCATTGAGGGTCGTCATAGCAACACCGTTCTCCAGAGTGGCCCTCCACCATACAATGGTGTAATCCCGTGCCTGACAAGAGCATCACACATGGTATTCCAGGTATTGTTGAATGACCCTTCTGTATCAAAGAAAACACCCAAGGCTGTCTCTTGCTGGTCAAGCGCCTTCTCAACCCATACATTGAGCTGATGAAGTGCTGTTTCCACCGATTTCCCAGCCTGGTCAGCATGTTGGTTATGATGCAGTGACATTAGGGCCAGTGTTTTGTCTCTTAAATACCTATCCTCCAGCCTCCATGGTTTTAAGAAGAAACGATGTGAGACTGATAGGTCTATAATCTCTAGATACGCTATAGGAATTCCTACCGGACTTAGGTATAAACACTACCTTAACCTGTCGCCATATGGCTGGGACATAGCCAATAGACAGGCAGGCATGAAATATTCTGACCAGGTATGGGATAAAAGCCTCTCGTCCCTGTTGCAACAAGGCCGGGAATATGCCATACATCCCCGGATTTTAATATGGGGCAAAAGAATCTATAGCCCATTGTACCATTCTGTAGGTGACCACCCTTGTAGCCTACCTCCAGTTGGTACGTCTGGCCAGGACGGCGGCCGCAGGGGCCGCTAACTCCTGTGTAACTTCCGAATTGGAAAAATGTGTAGTTAGCAAGAGCTCTAAGTTTCCCCTTCAGACTGCGTACGCCTACCCGAAGGAGCCACCAAATATCCCATCTTAATCGTAGTGTCCCTAGAAACAGCCGTGTGTAACCTAGCTAACCTAGGTAGGTCATTAATGGAACTACAGAAGGTCCAAGAATTTTTAGAAGTCTTCTATGCTTCCTGTCTATATTTCAGCTGAGCCTCTCTATAGAGTTCCCAACTATGTGGATTCTTATCTTATCGGCACGTATTAAAGAGCCGTCCCACTCCTCTGAGGGACTCCAACTCCAAGGTCCACTTCAGATATTGCCTACCTGTTTTAACAGGTCTAAGAGGACAGTTATCCTCATAGGATGACATTAGGGCCTGCTGAACCCAATGAACTGCAAGCCCCTATCCAGCCTCGTTTTTGTGTTCATTTCAGGGCCCCTCTCCAGTCTTTCCTTCAGGTCCCCTCTAAAGGAGCCCCAATTGGTGCCCTAGGGTTCCTGATTTGGCGTACCGGTACGGAGCCCTGTAAAGTGAACAGAATATGTCTATGGTCTGACAGAGAGGGCTCTGATGAAACCTCCCAGCCTTTAGTGCTTTCTAGAAGCCCAAAGGACCCTAGGGAAATATCGATCACCTCTAACCTCCCGCCACTGCAGAAGGTGGGCTCATTGCCCTGATTTAGAATCTCCAGATTTGAAGAATTTAGAAATTCTACCAGGGCCTCCCCTCTACTTTTACACTTAGTGCTGTCCCATACACTATGGTGTGCATTGGAGTCACACCCTACAACTAGTTAGAGGTTTTGTTTTCATAATATCGCATGAGTTCCTCGACTGTCCCTGATGGGGGAGTATCCTTGGAATCATAGGGCAGATATGCAGAACACACAACCAACCGTCGTTCTGCCCCATCTTCGTTATACTTTATTAGGACTGCTGCCAAATCCCTACAGGAGAATCCCGGCTGTCTTGTTCCTCGTAAGGATACAAGCCCTAGGTTTATCTATTCCACTCGCGGAGAACAGGGTATATCGTGGAATATTCAGGACCCTAATACAGCCCTCGCGGTATCCCGGTTCCTGTATTAGTACCATGTCTATTCGTTTAACACTCACCGTCCTAGAGAGAACCCTAGAATCAGCAATGCTGTGCTGCAGGTTGGCTTCAATAAATGATATGGTACTTACCATGTCCAATTCAGCCTCTTCCTCTTAGGGGATAGTTGTTGCTCCCAGGAAATGGCCGCCTCACGCGCCCCTTGCAAACATGGTTCCTGCCCAGTTGCTCCTTGCGGAGCCTCCAAGCACCAGAGTTCCCCCCGACTTGAGCCCTCCATAGAATTCGTACTGGAGTCCCCTATTATGGAACTCTCTTTAGATTCTAATTTTTCTATAATCTGTTTCGATCGTGCGAGATCAGGGGAAATATGAGGTCCATCAAGTGGAGCCCCCAAGCTTGATAAAGCTAAGTACATCTGGGGGGGGGTCGCCTGGTGTCCCAGAGGATGCCGTTAGTGACAGACTCACTCACTGCCATTTATCCATTAGGCACGGCACTCACACCGTAGGATTGGGGATCGTTTTTCAAGGTTTGCTCCTTTCGATCCGCTGTGTTCTGCGCAACAGGGTCACCTCTAATAGGATGTGGCTCTTCACCATGCACAGACTGTCTTGGGTAGAGAGAGGCTATATATATGTATCTAGCACCCCTGGGGAATAGCCAAGAGCCCACCTCAGAACAGCAGTATCTCCCTTTGGCAATACACCATCCTGGGTACGGCCCAACCGTCTCCCCTTGCCCCATCTAGTTGTATCATGTTTTTATGTTTTTTATACAAGACTTCTACATGTTTTGGTCGTATATCGTAGCCATCTTCAGAGAGTTACAAGATTGATCAACATGTAAGTGTACAAGGCAATTTGTCGTAGATAATAGGCAGGCTATATACATACACTTAGTTACTTATTCTATGGAGCAGAGTCCTTGAGAAACTAACCGGTTTTCAGTTTGTCAAGAAATTTCCCACATTTTCTGGAATCCGAAGGTTCATTACTATGTTTAGAAGAGCCCGCCTCCTCTTCCTATCCTGAGTCAGATCAAATCCACTCAGTGCCCTCCCATTTAACGTCCTTAAGATCCATCTTAATATTATCCTCCCATCAATGCCTGAGTCTTCTAAGTGGCCTCTTTCACTCAGGGTTCCCACCAAACCCTTGTATGCACCTCCTCTCCCCATGCGTGCTGCCTGCCCGGCCCATCTTATTCTCGATTTGGTCACCTGAATAATATTTGGTGAGTAGAGATCAGTAAGCTCCTCATGTAGTTGTCTCCACTCCCCTGTTACCTTTCCTCTTAGGCCCGCATATTCTCAACACCCTATTCTCAGACACAGCCTACATATCTCCTGCAGAGTGAATGACTAATTTTCACATCCATACAAAACAACAGGCAAAATTATAGTTTTGTGTATCTTAGTCTTTGTATTTTTGGATAGCAGACAGGACGACAAAGGATTCTGCAGTGAATGATAGCAAGCATTCCCCGACTTCAGTCTGCTTTTAATTTCTTCCTGAATAGAGTTTTGAAATATTTAGACTGTTCCGCTCTGTCAATAGAACTTCTTTATATTGCGACTGTTCTGGATTCTGATCTCGAGACATGACAATGTACTTAGTTGTATCATACATACATACGAGGTCTGTAAATAAAGTAATGAGACTGATTCAATATAACTGTGTACTTACTTTTAAACTACAAATCGAGTTTGTCCCCTTCAAAATAGTTCCCTTGGGAGGCTACACACCTCCGGAGACGTTGTTCCCACTCTTCGTAGCAACGCTGGTAGTCGCTAACCGGAATCGCTTTTAGTTGGTCGGTTACA
>Ga0268261_10000705_pt1 | contig 21612 bp, 15 predicted proteins | sample TergutNc150P1_FD_190353 | JGI IMG/M metagenome (GOLD analysis project Ga0268261, IMG submission 190353) | Nasutitermes corniger P1 segment gut microbial community from laboratory colony in Florida, USA - Nc150 P1 (SPAdes) (version 2) | ecosystem: Host-associated > Arthropoda: Insects >...
AGATGAAAATATTTTTGACACGGCTGTAGTCAACGAGCATGTTTCGCAGCCTCCTTCAAAACCGATTGGAGAATGCGCTCGTCAACATGGTTGTAAAAGCTGGCCTCAAAGTCTTTGACCTTAATCCTGCAACCCAGTTGTTTGGGATGGGCGGGCTTTCGGTTTGCATCGTCCTTTAGCTCTATGGGGACAATGGATTGCTTGTCTTTGATCATAAAAATCAGCCTCCTGTCTTGGTACCCTAATTATACCGTGACTGAAAGCTGGATTCTATTCGTGTTGTTATTTGACGCTTACGGTTGATCTTTGTTCCAATTCATAAAAGCATATTAAAAATCCTGAATCGTGCTACCCATTAATGGTATCATGCCCCAGGATTTTTTTCTGTCCATTTTTTATTTCCCGCTTACCGAATACGGCGACATCTTTTTCTATTCTACGGTATCGCTTTTCAGGACCACAAACCATTTTGTCGAAATTTGTATGCATAATTACTCTATATGCTTCGTCCCATTAATCGACTATAATAGACACATGAGTAAACAAGCCCTGGTTTCGAGAGGTAATAAATTGCGTAGATTTTTACGTCGTATTGATTTGTTTAAAAAAGGTTGTATAAAAAATTAAGATTTAGCAAGGAGGGTTATTGTATGATTAAGAAAATTGGTAAAATAGTAGCATGTGCATTTGTATTAGGAATAGGGACTATGGGTACCGTGGGGGCGGCCAGTAATGTCACAAATCATTCAGCCACTTATACCCAAGGAAATGGAACTTCACGCAACCTTCAAGTTGATTTTGAAGGAGTTCAGTCAGTACAATCCCGTATTGTACATACACTTCAATGGAATACGTTGCTCTTCCGTAGTTCTACCGAAGCGACAGCACTTGGGCAAGTAAATACTGGCACGATTGTTACACGAGTTTCTGCAAGGCAAAATAATCGCTATCTTGTGCGGATTACTCATGGTCCAAACTCTAATGGTTGGTCAGGATATGCTTGGGTAAATGCCGTGGCATTAGGGCGTTAACCAACGTATTAATTAAGAGGATACAATATTGTAAGCTGTGAATTTCATAAATCACGGCTTACAATATTTTATTATGAAGGGAGAATAATCTATGAAGTGGAGATTTTTTTTAGTAGGTGTTTTATTTTTGGTGGCATGTGCTTCTGAAGTAGTTGATGAGTCGAAATCAACACAACATAGTGATTTCGCTCATACTGGTAAGGTGGATGAACAGAGCTTGCTTCCTCGATTGATTGAGGGCGCTTCTTTTGGAAACGAAAACCCAACGGGTGAAACATTGTCCATCGAAGAAGCTTTCACAAAATCGCTATATAATTTTTATCACATTTTTGGAGAAACATTAAAAGAAAAAGCTGTAGTGATGACTTACAATTACAACCACCAAATTTCTGAAAGGACATGGGCGGCTAGCGTATTGCCCTTGCGATCCACTGAATATTATCTGGAAGGGGATGTCGAAATTTTAACGACCGATACGTTATGGGGAATGGAAATTGATGCTTATAGTGGCGAGCTTATTAGCATGGGTAATCAACAGCCATCATCGATTTTGGGATATACCTATTACGAAATAATGGACTTTAATGAAGATAGACTATGGGAACTTTTTCCCGCACCTGACAATTATGAAGTGGAAAAAGCTTTGGCAATCATAACAGAAATCGCTTCGCAACTGTTTGATGATACTCAGGGTTTAGTCCTGGGCACTGGATTTTTTGACAGTTCGGGTATAGAGATTCCATACTTTCCATCATGGCAATTGGTATTTCATGTGGTGGATGGGAAGGGTGATGTATTTGATATAATACTTCAGAGGGAATCTTTTGAGATATTGCTGATTATGAGGCCCTTTTCTCAACGGTTAGTCTAAGGAGGACGATATGAATATTTTCAGAAGGTCAGCCACATACATTTTACGAAACCGTTGGAAGTCAACATTGCTAGGCACCATTGTCTTACTGTTAAGTGGGTTAGTAATGACTGCAGCCGTTATGAAATCTGCTATAGCACAAACAGAGTCTTTGATTTGGTCACAGATACCAGCTGTCGCCAGTGTGGGATGGGATTTTTCAATGGCAATGGAATTAAATGAAGCAGGCTATGAAGGAGTCTGGACGGAAGGGCTTCGGACTAAAGAACTACGAGAGATTGGAAAATTACCCCAAGTTACTAGCTTTGATTACTCAATTATGCACCGTTTATGGAGTGATGAATTGGATTATTTTTTTATGGTTGATTTTAATTTTCCGCTAGGAATGCCGGGAGAAACCATGTCTTTTTGGGCAACAGGTATTCATGATTTAGAGGTGCTTGAAGTCCAACAAGGGGTTATTCGTTTAGTCGAAGGAGAAACCCTTGCGTTGGCGGATATTTCTTCTTCCAATACACCTACTCTAATTTCTCATGATTTCGCTCTCCACAATGACTTAGTGATAGGTTCAGTTATCAATTTTGAGGATCGTGTCTATTCGGATAGTATTCATCACGGAAGCGGAAATTGGGCGAATCGGGATTACATTGAGGAAACAAAAAGTGTGAAAATGGAAGTGGTAGGGATATTCGAGGTTCTATCCGAACCCTATACGGCCATTGGATTAGAGATGGATGCCTTATGGGTTCAACAACTCAAGAACCAATTTTTTGTCCCTATATCTGCTTTAGAGGAACTTCCTACGTTTTTATCAGAAGACTATGAGCGAGTGATAGATGGAAACGAAGTCAGGAATGTTTTCGTCTTGGATGATGCTAGAAATTTGGAGGCGTTTGTAGAGAATGCTAATGAAATCTTATCTGGAGCCTGGCATATGGAAAATCTTACGGGTAATTTCTCGGTTCTGAGAACTTCCTTGGAAACGATGAGGGAAATTTCAGAACTAATGTTTATGGGGGGGCTTTTGTTAATATTCCTTGTAATTGGATTTACTATATTGAGTTTTTTATATGATCGTAAATCTGAAGTTGGCTTATACCGTGCATTGGGGCTATCTAAGAAGCAGATAATTTCACAGGTTTTAATAGAAACGCACTTAATTTCGCTCCCGCCGCTTATAGTTTCCATTTTTATCGGATTTTTACTTTCGTATCAGTTTTCAGAATACTTATTGAAGCGAAATTTATTAACTAGTTTCGAAAGCGGCAATTATAATTTTACAGTTAATCCCAATCTTATTTGGTTTAACCCAGGTGGGGCTTCCTTGGAGGAAATGGCATCCTATTTCAAAATTTCCCTTGATGCGACAACTCTTGGGATAACTACTGCAGGCGTTATTTTAACCATTTGTTTTAGCACATTATTTTCTTTGGGATGGGTATTAAGAAAGAATCCTAAGGAGATTTTGGCATAATACACATCAGAATGTCCGGCTATATAGCAGAGAATTGGGGAAGAAGTATTTACCAGGATGCACGTAGATACTAATGTAAATTATTCCAGTTGTATATATCATTTCCTGAAAACTACTGGTTAATTTCCAGTGGTTTTCAATATTTGTGGTGAGTTTAAGCTGTTAATTGGTTGAAAGAATGCCCAGCTCAATTGCCCGTCTAATTGCGTGGGGCATTGAATTAACACCTAGTTTAAAGCGGATTTCAGTGCAATGGTTTGCCACCGTCCTAGAATGTACAAATAGCTCGTCTGCGATGGCCTTGTGGGTTTTTCCCTGGGAAGAAAGCTCCAATACTTCAATTTCCCTATGGGTAAGTCGATAAGAACTGAGTTTTAATTCGGGAAAGAACATTTTTCCCTCACAAATAGCTTTAAGAGTGGGAAGCAACTCGGATGGGCCTAAATCCTTTCGAATAAATCCCCTAGCACCCATTTTATGTGCCTGATATTGATACTCCTCTAAATCGTATCCAGATAAGAAGGTAATTTTTAAATCAGGGTATTTTTCTAGCACCCTTTTTCCTACATCTAAGCCTGTGCCTACCTTTAAATTAATGTCGAGAAGAAGAATGTCGGGAAGCATTTCAGCCAATTCCTTAAATAAGGCTTCTTCTTTTGAAAAATATTGATAGGTAGAAATCGCATCCTTTAATAAATACTCCAAACTTAGCGAAAACAGTTCGTGGTCATCTAATAGCATAATATTCATCTGGCAGGGCTCCTTTTGTATTCTAATTCGCATGGACAGGGATTGTAATTTGTATAGAAGTCCCTGTTTTGGGATTGCTCCTAATAAGAGTGTTCCCAAATAGTGATGCGATGTCTTGTTGAACAGACAATAGCCCAATCGTAGTTGGGTCGTCTTTGCCTAATTGCTCCTCTACATCAAAACCAATTCCATTATCAAGAATGTGAACAAAAATAGATTCTTTATCAGAAGCTAAGTCAATGGTAATTTCGGTAGCCTGTGAGTGCTTGACTGCATTTTGTAATAGTTCCCTGACAATGCGAAAGACAGAAAAGTGGAGGTAGTCAGGGATATCATCTCCCTCCTCGATATTCAAGAATATTCGTCGGTTTTCATCATTTAAATTTTCCCTAGATTTTTTGCAAAGCATCTCCAAACTTCGATATAATCCCAGATGTTCTAGGGATGAAGGATAAATATCGAACATTTTATCACGCAAGGAATGGATTAACTCAGTTAAGATTTTAAGTGTCATTTCTTTTTGCTTGATTTGTTCTGTATTCATTCCAGATAAGAAATTGAAAGATGTTAATACGGATTGTAAAATATCATCATGTAAATAATGGGCAATTTTTCTTCTGAAATCTTCATTGGCATTAAGAATCTGGTAGTTGATGTAATCATCATAAGCGATTTTTTTTAAGGGGATATATTGGAATTGGCTAGTATTGAGGAGTTCAGATAAGCATATGACTTCGGCGATTACGGCTGCAAGGTTTAAAATCTGGTCAATTTCTACGGGAGTAAATTTATGAGCAGAGGCACGTTCGCCTATAACCAACCATCCCCTAATTTTTTGCTTATAGATTAGTGGAAAGCAAAAATAGCCTTTCTGTTGGATATTAAACATGCAAAGGTTGATACCTAAATTTTTTGTGAAATCCTGAGAAGGTTTATAGTTGCTGAAAATACCACTTTGCTCGAAAATATAAGGGCGGTCATTTTCAAGCCAGATAATCATGTTTCCATTTGTATCCACAGTCTCGGCAATTAGATTTTTAATAACTTTCCCAAGGGACGAGAGATAGTTATCGTAGTTTATATTTTGAAGGATTCCCATTCTCTCATCATCTAATTTTTTTTTAGAAAGGCTGAGGTGCTTAATTCTTTTGTTTTCGTAGTAAACCCCTATTTCATCCCGAAAATAGCTGAAAATAACAAAGGAAATTAGTAAAAAGTTGTATGAAACCACGCTACCGCCTAAGACCAAAAAGAAAGTCATGCTTGAAAGTATGAGGAAGGTTCCATATAAGCAACATTTGTAGAGAATAGTTTCAAAGTCAAAGCTGATATTTAATTTGTTTTGCTTGATTAACGAATAAGCTATGGCGAGAGGCAAGGAAATAAAACTATAAATCGAAAGGATTCGCAACCCATATCCAACATGCCTGAACAAGGTGTGTGAGAGGAGGAACGGAAGAAATGAGAGGATGAAAATAGAAAGAAGGATGACTTGAGATTTACTGATGGAGGGCCGTTGTAGAAAATTTCGAGAAATATTTAAGCGGCCAATAGCAAAAAAAGAAAGAATGAAATGAATGAAAATGACACGTTGAAGGGCAGGGGTGAAGCTGGTCAGCATGGGCACACTGATGATGCTAATGATAAAGAGGAAAACAAATGATTGCCGGTATTCCTTTTTGGTGGTTAAATGATTAACTTGGCTGAGGAAGCTGAATATCACTAGTGGGACGAAACTTAATAATATCCGCCCTATGATGAGGAATATCAAATCATTGCTCTGAAGGGTAAGCAAGGTCCAAAAAGCTAAATGCAGAAGCAGGCTAAAGGAACGGGTTGTTTCTTGGTTTGGTTCGATTAAATAAACGCTGACACCGATAATTAGCAATAAAATGCAAAATAATATGCGTGTTAAATAATGCTCTAAATCAAAAAAGTTGAAATGAAAAATGACAAAATTGCTGATTAAGAGGTTAATAAAGATGAGAGATGTGAACAACCGCTTCATCATAACTTGTCACCTTTTGAAAGCATAGAAAGTAGCTGATTTGCTGTATCTGAAGCATTTGGATAACAGCCGTTCAGGTATTTTGATAATAATTCGTATTTGTCTTGCATACGAAACGAGTAATACTCTAGACTGCCGCTCGCTAAGATTAATTGCTTCGCATCTTCTACTAAAAAGTCGGGGCTTTCCAAAATTGTCCTCAGTTTAACTCCCTGAGCACTATCTAAAGCTTTGATTAAAGGAAGGGTTGGGCGGATTTTCTTTAAATCATTTTTTGTATGGCTGTAAATTCCCTTTAAATCGTTCTTAACCTGAAGGAGATAGCCATATGACTCGGCGAAAAAATCAATGAATGTTTCATCCATACCCGCTAGGGTGCAAATAAACTTAATAATGGAACTGGTTTTAGGCAAGACTGTTCGTACATAATCCTGTTTTGTGAACGTGTGTGAAATAGGGCATAAGTTGATGTCGTTAAATTCCCCATTAACCGAATCTGCTAAATGCACGATAGCAAGAGAGAATGCAGGATGGATTGAAAGTTTCTGGAATGTGTCGGTAAGCAACTCCGTATAAAGGAGAAGGACGTTATCACGGTTTAAAAAGTGCTCTAGGCTGGAATCGCCATCCAACATATCATCAAGAATCTTAGCAGCTAGGCAAAATACTTCGATGCTAGTTGCTACCGTGATGGAATCGTCCTCACGAGTGGGATGTTGTAGCGAGCGGAGATTTAAGTACAGTTCCCCCCAGCTGAAAAACCGAATTCTCTGGTCTATTCTCAATAATTTCATCAGGTCTAATTCAAAAAATTCATTGTATTTCTGGAAGATTGGATGCTGGCTCAGGTGATTTATGATTAGGGTATTCTTATTCATAGATTAAATGTCCTTTTTGAAAGTGAGTTAGATTGGAATCTCAGAACGAAAGGATAAGCTCTCCTGGTCGCTATCAAACCCCATCTACATCCATAATTATACACTAAATTACAAATAGTTTCATAGGGGAAGCGGTTTTTAATAAGAACGTTTTACTCGCAAACAGTTATATTGTGGTGGCATGGGAGGGTGACGAAATGCCTTTCAATGTCTCTCCCGCTAAAAAAATACATAAAATGACTATTTTCTCCTACCTTTAGATTTGGTATAGTTGGATTATTCAATGCGAAGGGAGGGAAATGGCAATGAGAGAAAACATCATCTGGGAACTGATTCAAAAATTTAAAAGCAGTGAATTGACTTTGGAAAAAGTGGAGGAAATGCTAACACCTGCAGAATACAAAAAATTTGAGATGACAACAAATCAAATCCATACGGGCCGTTCTTGGGAATATTGGTAATTTTGATTTTTTCACCTGGAAATACTGCTAAAACCAATTCCCCTAATTGAAATGCATCTTGCAAGGGACGCTTCCGAATAGCGGAGTGGAGAAGCATAAAATCCGTCGGGGCTTGCATATGATTTGAAGATGAGCGACTTTGAGGGGGAAATCATGGCGGGGATAACGGTTAATAATGCGGTGGATTTGCAGCAGGCGGTGCGGGATGGGTACGCGATGATCAATATAGGTTCCAGTTTCGATTTGTCGGCCTTGCCGGGTGGGGGGACACAAACTGGGTTGAGCGGTGCCAGCATTGCGAAGGTGGCGGGATTTACGTGGACACAGCCGGGATTTTTTATAGTGGGCTGCTAGACACTGCCACCCAAAATTGGCTTTCCCAAACTGGGACGCTGGCTGCTAATGGGGATGGGAGCTTTTCGTTCACTGACCCAGATGGGAACGCTTCGGCGCTGACCGACTCCTCCCCGCAAATTACCAATAACACGGCTTCTAGCAATGGTGGCGGCCTTTTTATGACAGGCAACGGATGGTCGAAACTTAAAAATACCACCCTCCAAAATAATAAGGCAACGGGGAACGGCGGGGGCGCCTATGCTGAAAACACCAGCCAGCTCTTTGTTCGGAACGTGACGTGTCAGTCCAATAGCGCGGGCTCCGGCGGCGGGATTTACGTCGCAGGGGGAAAGGGCTTCGCCTATGATAGCACCCTCATCCAAAACACCGCCTCCGCCAATGGAGGTGGGATTTATGTGGGCACTTCCAGTTTCGTATTCTCCAAAGGGCTGAACCGGACCTACAACAAATCCGTCCTGGGCAAAGGTGGGGGAGCTTATGTCCTCGGGCAATTCATCACCGCTGAAGTAGAAGTCCACTATAACTCTGCTGCTGTCGCTGGTGGCGGGGTGTGCGTCGAATAATCCCATTTCCAATCAATGAAAGTAACTAGCAAAAATCCGAAAGCGCTGACCGCTCTCGGATTTTTTCATATGATAATTAGAGTAGGGGGTTAAATGCCCTCCTGTTTGTGAGTATCAATGAGGAGTGTGAAAACCATGCTAGGAATATATACCGAGTACGTGGGTTTAGCAAGGGAAGGGGGGATTGAGGCATGGTCGTGTTGACGAATGTGAGCAAGAGCTCGGATTTAACATCTGTCCCGCCCGGCTCGCCGGTGACGTATACGATTTCCGTGACCAATGGCTCGCCGGATGGCAGTGCGACGAACCCGTTGGTGATTACCGATACGTTGCCAGCTGGGATGACTTACATCTCCGGTTCCGCTACCGGCAACGGCGGGGCAATCCCTATTACCGCCACCCAATCCGGTCAAACGCTGACACTGACGCCGACTACTCAGTTGACAGCTGGACAGACTTTGACCCTTACGTTTCAGGTCAATATGCCACCCGCAGCGACTAATGAGCAAATTTATACCAATGCCATTTCGGTGACCGGGGAAACGGGTGGGCAGCCTACGGTTGCTTCAACTTCTGCTTTTATGACGGAGTATGGACCGAACTTGGCGGGTTCAAAGAGCGCTAGCCCTAATTATGTGCAACAGGGGCAACCGGTCAGCTTTACCATTAATATTAGCAACTGGGGGACTGGTCCGACAACAGGGCTTCGGGTGACGGATGTGTTGCCTTCTGGTATTTCATTGATTCCCGGAAGCTTGTCTGCTACCATCAATGGCAGCCCGGTAACTGTCTCCAATAGTGGGACACCTACTAGCCTGAACTTGAATTTTGGGCAGGAAATTCCGCCAAAAGGCAGTTTGTCCCTGACTTTCCAAGGTTCGACGGATAGTGCAACCCCTTGTTCCATGCTGATTAATACGGCGACTTATTATGCCTATGCGGGGGATAGCGGCACAACCACCCAACCGATTTATTTTTGGATAACCCCGGCCAACGCCCCGATGCTTGCCAATGCGGTCAAGACCATGACCCCGCCCATCCCGGGCGGGACGATAACGATTACTTCCACGGTTGCCAATAACGGGACGGCCCCGACGAATTCCCTGACCTTTACGGACAACTTGCCGAATTTCTTGACTTATGCAGCGGGGACGGGAGCGGGTACTATTGCAGGTGCTAGCGTGACTGTGACGGATGATGGCAATGCCACTTCGCCAACCTTTACGTTCGGGTCACAGTTGCAACCTGGGCAATCGGCGACGGTTACTTTTACGGCAAACGTATCTTCTTCTTACGATAATAGCACCATTGCCAATACCGGGACTTGGTGTGCCGAAGGGGGCTGTGGGCTTTGCGGTGCCACTTCCTCCAATGGCTGTACCTGCGCCAATGGCAAAGTGAACGCAGGTGGGCTTTATTATTCCATCTACGGCTATGGAAGTTGCGCCAATGCGACTTCTACCCCCACGACTAATGGGGCTAATACGATTGTTACCCTAGTCCCTTCCCCGAAAGCCAATGGCACTAATGGCTCGTCCTTCTTTTTAGGGGTGGCCAACACCACTGGCACGACCCAGCAAGTCCAAGTCAAACTAGCGGTACCACCGGGTGCATCGATTCCGACGCCACTTTCTTATAGTACCCAGGGTGGGACAGGCAACTCGACCACAGGGCCCCTTTCCTTGGATTCCGATGGCAACATTGTGGGGACTATGACCATTCCCAATGGGAAAACGGCATTGATTGGAAACAATAGCATTCAGCTGATGTTCAATGTGGATCCCAATATCCCTGATGGCACCGAGCTTGATTTCGTCCTGACGACGGTACCGCCTTCCGTTCCCGGCACGGTGACTGGGGCGCTGAGCAACATGGCCTCGCCTGCGCGGTTTATCATCGCTTCGGCTTGCAACAGCAATATTTCCATTTCCAAAAACGGACCTGACATCGCTAATGCGGGGGATACCATCACTTACACCTCCCAAATTACCAATAACACGACTAGCACTTCCTCGGCTCTTAACGTCACGGATTCCTTGCCTGCAGGGCTGACTTTAGTGGGTTCGCCCACCGCAGACATTAATGGCACCCCGACGACGGTGACCGTCAGTGGGACTTCGACAGTTCCCATCTTTAAGTTTGGCGACCCACTGCCGGGTGGGGCAACCCTGAACCTCAGCTATCAGGCGTTGATTCCTACCACGGAAACGGAGGGGACGTTGTTTACCAATATCATCTATGCGGGGTTGACCAGCAGTTCCCTGACGGCTTCAGCCTCTACCCAGACCATCATCCCAAGTGATGACCCCACGGTGAACCTGACCAAGACGGCCTCCCCTTATGTGAATGCTGGCGGGACGGTGACTTACACCCTCAATGTGACCAACTTCGGGATTCCCGACCTGACTTCTCCGTCCATCAACGATTTGCTCCCTGCTGGCTTCACTTACATCCCTAACTCTGCCACCAGCACCGCAGCAGTTCCACTTCAAGTGGGCGGTACCGTTTCTAATCCCACCTTCTCGTGGCCAGGGCTCACCTTGGAAACCGCCGATACGGCCAGCGTCACGTTTTTAGCACAGGCTCCGGCGAATCTTCAGAGTGGTACCGTTACCAACAATGCCACGGCCAGTGCCAATCCCCCTCAGGGTGCGCCCGTTACCGATTCCGATTCCGCCGATACGGTGACAGTTCCTTTTGCGGATTTGAATGCTAACAAATTTGCATCACCTTCAATCGTGCCTCCAGGGGGAACTATCCAGTACGTGATTAGCGTTGTCAACAACGGCACAGCTCCGACGACGGCTTTCGCCCTAGCTGAAACCCTGCCAAGTGGCGTGACCTACGTTTCAGGTTCTGCGACCGGGACGGTCAATGGAATGCCGGCCACCATCACCACAGGGGGAACCACTAGCAAGCCGACCTTTACGTTTGGGACACAGATTCCCGTTGGGGGCTCGGCACAGCTGACCTTTAGTGCCAAGGTATCGACATCCGCAAGGAATGGGGCAGTCCTGGTCAATAATGCGACGGTGACCCCTGATGGCATGACCCAGGTCCCGGTGACGGATAATGGGGTCACAGTTACCCCGCTTCCCAACTTGGTGACAGCCAGCAAGTCGGCATCGCCTGCCCAAGTGGCAGCGGGCGGTTTGGTGACTTATACGGTGACTATTCCTAATACGGGGACAGCGGCGACCACGGCCTTGGCGGTTGTGGATAACCTTCCAAGCGGGGTGACTTATGCCGGTAACCCGGTTGCCACGGTCAATGGGGTTTCATCTACGGTGACGGTGACAGGGACTTCCCAGCAACCGCAATTTACTTTCGGGACACAGCTTCCTTCCGGGCAAACAGCGGTTTTGACTTTCCAAGCCCATGTGGATGGGTCGGTTGCCCCTCAAACCATTTTGGTGAACCATGCTAATGTGACCCCAGATGGGAATACCCAAATCCCGGTGACCGCCCAAAACCAAGTGGATGCCCAGGTTGTTGGCTTGACCTTGAAAAAAACGGTGGCGGCTTCCGCAAACCCTGTCGTCGCTGGAACGGTGCTGACGTATACCTTTACCGTCCAAAACACAGGGAACTGCCCGTTGACCAACGTGGTCATCAACGACCCTAAGTTCGGCGGGAATATTGCGACGATTCCTACCCTTGCAGCAGGGGCGACCGATAGCAGTACGACCCAAACTTACACGGTCACACAGGCTGACATCGACAATGGAGCGGATATCCTCAACACGGCCACTGCCACGGGGACAAACCCCACCGATAATACGACGGTTCCTAGCGAGCCTTCCACTGCGGATGTCCCTCTGCCCGCTCCTAACCCGGTCTTAATTTTGAATAAGAGCGTGAATCCTCCCAAGGCTGTGGCTGGGGATAAGGTGACGTATACGTTCAATGTCCAAAATGGTGGCAACGTGACCCTCACCAATGTAGTGGTCAATGACTCCATGCTGGGCGGGAATATCCTCACATTTGATTCCCTGGCACCCGGGCAAACCTTGCAAGGGCAAGTGGTTTATACCCTCACCGCAGCAGATGCCGCCAGTGGGACCATTCCAAATACGGCGACGGCAGTTAGCACAGACCCAAAAGGAAATCCTGTGGAAAGTTCTCCGAGTACAGCAGTAGTGACGGTGCCAGCGGCTGATTTGGTGGTGACGATTACGGCGGACAAGCCGACTTATGAGCCGGGCGACCCCATCCTTTATACGATTACGGTTGCCAATAATGGGCCGGATACGTCGGTGACCCCGGTGCTTAGCGATAATTTCCCGACGGAGCTTGAGGATTTGAGTTACAGTACGGATGGTGGGAATACGTGGGCGCCTTATACTGGCACTATCCAATTCCCAGATATTTCGCCAAATGACCCGCCCATTACGGTGTTGGTGAAAGGAACGGTCGGGGAAGGGACACCGCCGATGATTTTGCCGGATACAGTGACCATCCAAAGCCCGGTGACCCCGGATTCCAACCCTGCCAACAACCAGGCGGAGGTGGATGTGCCGGTTATCGATACGGCTGATTTGTCTTTGGCGAAATCCGCAGACCCGGCAACAGTCACAGCTGGGAACGTGATTACTTACACTTTGGTGGCGAAAAACAATGGGCCAGGCCCTGCGGTGAATACGGTGGTGACCGATACGTTGCCAAGCGAGGTGCAAGACCCGCAATATTCCCTTGACGGTGGTACGACTTGGAACCCATGGACGGGACAGGTTGGGCTTGGCACCATGGCGATGGGGGACAGCAAAACCGTTTTGATTTCCGGTTTGGTTGCTTCTTCTGCGCTAGGCTCTATCAAGAATACGGCTGCGGTCAAAAGCGATGTACCGGACGATGTGCCGGGCAACGATACCCCGACCATCAATACGCCAATCCAAGCGTTGGCGGATGTGAGCGTTGTGAAAACGGCAAATAAAGATTATGTGGATAGCAACAATCCTGGCAGCCCAGCTATTGTGTACACATTGAATGTGTCCAATGCAGGCCCAAGCGATGCCCATAATATTCAGGTGACGGATAACCTGCCAGCCCAGTTGACCAATGGGCAGTTCTCATTGGATGGCGGTGCCACATGGAATCCGTGGACCGGTTCGACTTCCATCGGCAGCTTGGCGGCAGGGTCGTCCAACATAATTTTAATCAGCGCGGACTGGGTTCCAGACACCGTAGGCGTTATTGAAAACACGGCAACCGTCAAGACCCCGACCCCGTCACCGAACCCGCCCGTCCCATCCACGGTGAAAACCCCGATTGACGAGGCTTCCCATTTGGTAGTGGTGAAAACGGTGATTGACCCGCAACAAGTTTATTTGGACGGGGAACAGGTGAATTACCAGATTTCCGTGACCAATAACGGGCCTGTGGATGCACCCAATACGATTTTGACGGATTTGGTGCCAACCACGTTGAAAGGTCCGATTACCTATTCGTTGGCAGGTGGGCAAACCCAGCAGTGGGGCGGCAGCCTGAACCTCGGCACCGTGTTGGTGGGGGAAACTGTGGTGGTTGACTTTAGTGCGTATGTCAACACCCACACGGTGGTGTCCGTTCCCAATACGGCGACAGTGACTAGCGACAATCCCAACCCAGTACCGGAAGATGGGACGTCCAAAGTCTACATCAGCGCCAATGGGGCGGCGAACCTAAGCATGGTGAAAACCTTGCTGACCTCACCAGTGGTTGCAGGTGCACCTGTGGCATACACCATGACCGTCAGCAATGCGGGCCCTGATGATGCAGAGGATGTGGTCGTTACCGACCAGTTGGATAGCAACCTGTTGAGCCCTGAATATTCCCTTGACGGTGTGAATTACACGGCTTATAGCTCCGATAACCCGATTTCCCTTGGCACCATTGCCGTAGGCGCTCAAGCGGTTATTTATTTCCGTGGGGTCGTAGACCCATCTGCCGCCGAGTCAGAGAATTTCAATCCTACACTTTCCAATACTGCATCCGTTAGCAGCTCTACCCCGCCTACAGACGTGGTACCGCATACATCCAATACGGTGACCGCACCTATCGAGGGAAGTGCCGATGTGCAGGTCACCAAGGATACGGTCCCGGCAGGATTGACGCCTTTAGTGGCAGGGACGGATGTGACCTATCAGTTGGCGGTGACCAATAACGGGCCGTCAGTGGCGGAAAATGTCTTGTTGGTGGACGCTATCCCGGCTTCTATCATCACACCACAGTATGCATTCTCCCCTGATGGGCCATGGTCGACTTGGACCGGGAAAGTGATGCTTGGCGACATGGATGCCGGGCAGTCAACTTCTGTTTATATCCAAGGGACGATTTCCAGGGCTTTGGTTGACGGGACAACGACCCCGCCATCCCTCGCCAATACGGCAACAGTTTTGTCGGCAACCCCTGACCCGTTGCCAAGCAACAACAGTTCCACCGTGACTCGGCCCGTTGCCGCCCAAGCAGACCTTCAAGCGGTGAAAGTCCTATATGGCCAGAGTTCGGCAACGACGGGGCAACAGGTTACATACATCATGAAGGTGCTCAATAGCGGTTCGTCCAATGCGGAAAACGTCATGATGGTGGATAGCATCCCGGATGGACTGACCAATGTGCAGTATTCGGTGGATAGCGGGCTGACCTGGACACCTTGGGGCGGTTCTTATTCTGTTCCGCTTTTAGGGGCAGGGACAGGGCGAAGCGTTCTTATCCAGGGAACTGCTGCTGGAAACACCACTGGGCTGATTGGAAACTCCGCTGCCATGCTCTCCACTACGAAAGACCCGAATCCAAACAACAACACCGTTCGGGTGGATGTGCCGTACACCAACGTGGATTTGACGGTCACTAAAGTGCCGGATGTGCCCATTACGGTGGTAGGTCAAACCATTAATTACGACATTACGGTGTGCAATAACGGGGATGAGGACGCTCCCGACACCCAGTATCAAGACATCATGGACCCAGCCTCTTTTGCAGGCATCCAGTATTCCATGGATGGCGGGGTGACTTGGCAGGATTGGCCGGATAATAGCACCATTAATTTGGGGACTTTGCCTGCTGGTTCTTGTACCTCATTCAAAATGCGGGGCGTCGTCCAACCTCATGCCGATGACGGCGTGGACAGCACCCCAACCGTCAGCAGCGGGACAACCACAGCCAACACCACGGTCTTTACCCCGCTTCAGGACTTGGCAGACCTTACCTTGCTGAAGTCCGTTTCCCCGGTGTCCGCTTCTGTGGGGGATACCGTTACTTACACCTTTACCATTGCTAACCACGGGCCTGGTCATGCGGATGATTACATCCTGTTCGACCCGGTAGACCCGCAACTTTCCGGCATGGAATATTCCACGGATGGCGGTTCGACTTGGTCACCTTGGACTGGAAGCTACGAGTGGGGTGCACCTGATAGCGAATCCCATTTCTGGCCTGGCATGACGGCGACTGTCTTGCTTCGGGGAACCCTTACCGATAAATTTATCGGCAGCTACCAAAACACGGCAGTGGTCAGCAGTACCACAGCCGACCCAGACCCATCCAATAACGTGGGGACGGCCACAGTGACCAGTGATACGATTATCCTTAGCGTGACCAAAGTGCCGGATGTGCCATTCACCGTCGTGGGCGATACCATCAATTACACGGTGACCGTGTGCAATAACGGGACAAAGGACGCAGAGAATGCGCTGTACCAAGACATCCCGACGGAAGCCAGCGGGGACATCCAGTATTCCTTCGATGGCGGAAAAACCTGGTTGGATTGGCCGACTGGCAACATTTTAGCACTAGGGACACTGGTTGCGGGGACTTGCACGACCTTCTTGACCCGCTCTGTTGTCCAGCCCCATGCCGATGACGGTGTGGACTATAATCCTGTGGTGACATCGGGTAACTACACGGCAAACACCACCGTCTTCACCCCGCTAGTGGATGTAGCTGACCTGGAAATCATTAAAACTTCCTCCATTTCCACAGGCAAAGCGGGCGACATAGTGACCTACTTGTTGACGGTCAACAACCACGGTCCGGGTCATGCGGACGATTATGTCATCATCGACCAAGTGGAACCCCAGTTGTCCAACCCAGAGTATTCCTTGGATAATGGCAACAGCTGGATTCCTTGGACGGGAAGCTACGAATGGGGTGCACCTGACAGCGAATCCCACTTCTGGCCTGGCATGACGGCAAGCATTTTGCTAAGGGGAACCCTGACTGGTGCACTCACTGGAGATTATACCAACACCGCCTTCGTCACCAGCACCTCTGCCGACCCGAACCCGTCCAACAACTACGATAGCACCACCCTTGTTATCCCAACGGATGTGGAGGTGGAAGTGCCGACGGTTGATGTGACGGTGACCCAAACTGCCAATAAAACCTGCGTCTGCCCTGGAAAACCCCTCACTTACTCCATTCAAGTGGCGAACTTGGGAGCGGCAACGGCTTCAAATGTGGTAGTTTTCGACGACATGCCAAACTCCGTCCGCTGCGGGGCGAAGTATTCTCTGGACCGGGGTTGCACCTGGTGCACCTGGACGGGGACTTTGGAAATCGGCGACATTCCCGCAAATGGGAACAAGGAACTGCAAATCAAAATTACCCCACCAAAAAGTTATTGCAAGGGTATTGAGCACAAAGTCTATGCCTATACCCAATCCTGCGACGCCAACCCAACCAATAATTCCAGCGCCTTGAAACTCCCCACCTGCTGCCAAAAAAACTGTAACTGCCGAAGATAATCCCACGTATAAAAAGCGAAGGCAAACCCCGCCTTCGCTTTTTGTGCTGAATAATTTCTTTATTTGAAACGAGGGGATAGGCTATGTGTGGAATAGCGAGGGATTGGATTTCATACGAAACGTTTCCAATCAATCCAGTCGAATAGCAAAAACTCCGAAAGTTTTGGGCTTTCGGAGTTTTCAACGTTGCAGGGCGAATTAGGATTTACGTGTCCTACAACTCGTGCTGAAGTCCTCTAAGGACGGTCATCTCAAGCCCCGTAAGGTCATGGATGATTTCAATGGAGTAGCCCTTGGAAAATCCGTTTTTGGCCTTCTCCAACTTCTCGGCAAAAGCCTTGGCATTGGCTCGCTCACGTTCATCTGCCACCCCGTCCATATAGCCTTGCTCTTTCACACTATTATCCATTCGCATCCAGTAGTCCCGTGCCTCGGCAAGCCGCCGCACGTTTTCATCCGCTGAAACCCGTTCCAAATGCGCCACCGCCTTTCTCATGGTTTCCGACCGACCCGCAAGTTCTCGCAGTTCCTCGTCGGTCCTCGCCTTGAACAACTCGTACCAAGCAATTTCCTCCGAATCCGACTGCTTGGGGAGCCGCCCAAGCTCTACCGTATGGATTTCCGTAATGTCGTCGAACACCACCCCGCTGTCATCCCGCCACATAAATTGACGGTGAAATACTTCTGGGTTTGGCACATCCTTGTGCAAGGCGAAATCCACAATCACCAAGCTAATCTGCCTTTGCAACTCGAAACCGTCGCCACGCTTCAACTGCCCGGTGGCAAGCCTTGCGTGTTGGTAAATCACCCGGTGCTTGAAAAACGCATGGTTGCCTACTTGAATTTCCAAGTGGATGAGCCGTCCGCCCGCCACCTCCACCAACAAATCCAAAATCACGTTTCGCTGTTCTACGTCCTCCAAGGTAATTTCGGGATTTTTAATGGTAATCCCCACCAACTCGCCAAGGGGAATTTTAAGGGTGTCGCTTAAAAATTGCCGGAGCAACCCCAAATCCTCGTCCATGGAAAAAAACGACTTGAACACCACATCATTGAGCAACCGAAACCACGTATTCCCGCTACGTTGCCTTAAAATCTTACTAGCTGTTTTCATTAGCACACCTCCAAAAAAGGATTTTGGAAGGAGCATTTGCCACCATTATAGCACATCATTACACGGTTGGCAAAACTCCTAACGTACTAATATACGCCATTTCAACGAAAACTCCTGCCGAACAATTGGCGAACGTTTGGGAAATATGCTAAAAACGTTCTTATTTGAAAGCGGCTTGACAGTATTCCCCACCCAAGGGCCTCAGAAAGGCTTAAATGTCGCAAGTTATAGAATCCCCATAAAACTTGACAAAAGGACGCATTTTTGGTATCTCATCGCATATATTTTAAAGAATTTGTCAAGGGGGAGTGTGGAAATTATGGCGGATATTACGACGTTTTCAGCATTGCAGACGGCTTGCCAGGCCAGCGGGACCTATTCCATCGGCGAAAATATAACGTTTGCAGGAAGCATTTCCATCCCATCGGGGGTGACGGTCAAGCTTTCTAGCGATGGCGGCCCATTCACCTTATCTTCAACTACTGCCAACCAACGGCATTTCACAGTGAGCGGCACGTTGCAACTGGGCAATATCGTCTTGGACGGCGGGTCAACCGGGAGTGCAGGAGGTGGTGGGATTTATGCTGGTACGGGGGGAATAGTAACCCTAAATTCGGGGGCTATTTTGCAAAATTGCTACAACTCCAGCCATGGTGGGGCGGTTTATTTGAATGGGGCGGCCCTGACCGCCAATGGGGCAACGTTCCAAAACAACGCCAATGGCGGTTATGGGGCGGGGGTTTATGGGACTTCTGCGACGGTCAATACCCAAAATTGCACGTTTGTCGACAACCAAGCTGTCAATTCCGGGGGCGGAATTTATATAATCACGGGTGCCTACAGCGACACCGGGTCGGTGTTTTCCAATAATAGTTCGGGCAATTATGGCGGGGCGGCTTTCCTTCAGGATACCACAGCCCCAGTGGCATTCAACAGTACCCAGTTCCTCGCCAACCAAGGGTCGACAGCGGGTGGGGTTTCCCTGACCAACTACACGGTCGCCATGAACCAATGCATCATCGAAGGAAATACCTCCAGCGGGAATGCGGGTGGGTTGCTGACTTACCGTGGGACGACTAATACCATCACTGGCGGTAGCATTAGCCAAAACACTGCGGCAAGTTATGGTGGAGGGATTTTATTTGGGGGCTCGGGATTGGGGCCTTCCGGGGTGGACGATTACTTGACCTTGAACGGGGTGTCCATCACCAACAATTCAGGGGCCAATGGCGGAGGGATTGCTTACTTGGGTTCCAATGACAATAATTACTTTTTCACAGCGACAGACGTTGTTTTTGACCAAAACCAGGCAAGCAGCGGTGGCGGGGGCATTTGTGCTGTCGGGGGCTCCAGCACCACCTTGCAGTACCTGGCAACGTTCAAGGGGAGCACCGCTTTTACCAATAATACTGCAACAGCTTCAGGTGGCGGGCTTTATCTCAGCAACCTGATTAACGCGACCTTTCAGGGCATTCCCATCACGGGCAATTCTGCCCAAAATGGCGCGGGTTATTTCCTCAATTCAGGGACTTTGACCACGGATTCAGCCACCATCATCAGTTCCAACACCGCCAGCCAAAAAGGGGGCGGAGGCTATGTGGCACCACAGGGCATCCTCTACGAAAAGGGGGCTACTTACGCATCCAACACTTCCGCTAGTGGCGGTGGCCTGTACGTCGCTGGCGGCAAGGGCTATGTATACGGCAGCACCGTGACCCAAAACATCACATCAGCTAACGGGGGCGGGATTTATGTGGATACTTCCAGTTTCGTATTCTCCAAAGGGCTGACCCTCACCCACAATAAATCCCGGCTTGGCAAAGGTGGAGGAGCCTATGTTCTGGGGCAATTCATCACCGCCGAAGTGGAAATCCACTATAATTCCGCTGCGGTTTGTGGTGGCGGGGTGTGCGTGGAATAGCAAAGCCTCCGAGAGCATTGGGCTTTCGGAGGCTTTGTTATTCTCATAGTTTCAATTTGAATGGCACGATGACTGTTTACTGTGCCACTTCCGCCTGGATTTCCAACAGAGTAGAATCTTCGAGCCGGGTCATCATCTGGACTATAGGAAAGGGAAGCCCATTATTGAACCCTTCACGGGCGATTTCTATTTTCTCGGCAATCGCCCGCTCACGCTCTCGGACAGTAGCCTGCTCCTCGCCGAGTTCAAATCCCTCGTCGAACCCACTGGCCCGTAAGTCGTTTTCCAATCGAAGGTAGTGGGCCCGGGCTTCAGCAAGTTGCCGGGAATTGTCATCTGTTAAAATGTACTCCAAATGGGACACCGCCTTTCTCATGACTTCTGATTTTTTTGAAATTTCCTGAAGTTCCTCAGGGGTTTTCGCTTGGAAAAGCCGGTACCAATCCACTTCTGCGGAATCTGTTAATATTGGGACTTTTGGCAGTTCCACCACGTGGATGGAAGTCACATCTGAAAACACCTGGCCTTGCTCATCCCGCCATATAAATTGATGATGGAATTGCCCGGAATCATCCGTGAACATTTCAAAATCGGTGAGTACAAGGCTTATCCGCTGAGAAAGGAAATATGATTTGTCGCCACGCTCCATCTGCTCCGTTATCAGCTGGGCATTTTGATAAATAACCCGATGCTTGAACCATTTGTGGTGGGCGACTTGGATTTCCACTTGAATTTTCCGTCCGTCCGCAAGTTCAATCAAAATATCTAGGATAACGCTTTTCTCCTGAACCTGTTCGCCAGTCAATTCGGGATTTAAAACCTTGACATTCCGAAGGGCGGACATAGGGATTTTCAAACAGGCACTTAAAAAATGCTTCAAGAACTCAATCCCTACATCCCTGGCAAAGAAAATTTTAAACAAGGCATCGTTCACCAAGCGGTACGGCAAGTCATCCATCCGCTCATTCAAAAACATCGAAATTGTCATTTAGCATTACCTCCACAAAAAAAATTCGGAGGCCTTTGCCACCATTATAGCACGACAGCGAAAAACCTTCCACCTTAAACATACGCCATTTCCCAAAACCACCTGCAAACTTTTCCGGATTTATGCTAAAACCACCCGAGTTTTGCACCTGATTTTGTGAAAAAACACCCCTGAAATGCCTTATTACCAACGGGTTAAGCGCATTCTTTTTGGGATGTTTTTTGCTTTTTTCATTATACACATAATCTTTACTTGACTGGCTTCAGATTCTTGGAGATTTTCTTCAGGTCACCCGCCGAGTACAGCTTCTTTTCCACCTTCATGCCGAAAGACTCAAGCAGGAGGGCCACTTCGCTGTCGTCCGTGTCACAGAACCTGTAGAAGCCCTGGCTTAGTTCCTCCACCCGGAACTTGTTCAGGGCCGCCTGGATTCTGTCGGCCGACAGCCCCTCGCTCCAGGTCAGCTTTTCGTC
>Ga0268261_10000706_pt1 | contig 21608 bp, 22 predicted proteins | sample TergutNc150P1_FD_190353 | JGI IMG/M metagenome (GOLD analysis project Ga0268261, IMG submission 190353) | Nasutitermes corniger P1 segment gut microbial community from laboratory colony in Florida, USA - Nc150 P1 (SPAdes) (version 2) | ecosystem: Host-associated > Arthropoda: Insects >...
CACCGGCGGAGAAGAAGGCTGGGTCTCGAGCGAAAGCTCGAGTGAATCTGTTGATGACCAGAGGGGCCCGTCGTTGACGTCCATGGCGTTGGCGTTGGCGTCGGCGTCGGCGTACATATTAGAAGTGTCGTCTATACGCGTGCTTACCACCGTCTTTATAGCGGGATAGGAGTAGAAAGGATGGACGTCTAGTGATAGGAAAATGAAATAATAACGTCTGCGCGCGCATGGGCGTGTTGAGTTTCATAAGTATGTGTAATTTAATGCATCAGAAAAAAAGTACAGATTGTGTGATTAGACTGTTAATACAGAATTGAGTTCTTCAAACAGTTGATATTAATTGATGTAGGATTTGTCGGCAGTAGAGGGAGCGGTTCCACAAAAGTAGCAGAGGTGTGAGCCGTATCGATATAGGCCATTACATCAGTCATGGCGGCTATGTAGAATGTCATCTGGTTTTGAATCATGTGCATTATGTAGGCTAGATTACTTAACTCCTCGTACGTGAATGACAAGTACGGTTTGCAGAGAAATACTCTGGCAAGCCTGTAACTGCCGGTAGTGTTCAATTTAAAGTCACCGTCCTTCTTCGCGAAATGTTCGTTTGTAGATAGAGCGTTGTACAGGGCCGCGATATTGTCGGCCATAGTTTGCAGTTGCTGGGCGTTGAGGAGCAGAGGCAGCTTCTTGGCGCCTCCAAACTCTGCTAGCGGCTGATAACCGCGGGCAGGATAAAAGCTCACTGACACGTATTTTGATTTGTCCTCTGCGATGAAAAAGACGCGCCGTAGCATGGCTCTGTTGGGATTGCTGAGCGCCGAGGTGACGACTTCCAGACACGTGTCGAGTTCTGCCTGTCGAGCGGCGCGCTTCGGGTAGGGGCGGCTGCAGCGCAGCACCATTGCTGTCCTCTTCGTAAATTATGGGCTGCTGCTTCTGACGTGGACGTTTTCCGGCTGAAATGGCGTCGCAGACTGATAGACGTGTAGGCGGTTAGCGTCTTTTTATACAGCTATAGAAGAGAGAGAAAAATGACGTCATTATTACAGACGTGATAGACCCCAAATAAAGGAGGCGATATGGCGTGTAAATTCGGGTGGACAGCTGATATAGAAAGCGGGAGTGAAGGTGATGCTTGAGCCATTTGAATGGTGTATGCGCGTTACGTGTTGCGCAACTGTAATTTAGATAATTCTTGTGGCAAGGCATCCTGCACCTGAACTGAGCCTTGAGGCCGTGGGGCTGAGGACACTTAAAATCCTCCAGATTTCGTACAGGCTGCGCCAGCAATTCTGTGAGAAATCTGGTCTTTGTGATGCCATACGCGTACAGATGCGCGAATACCGAAACGGCCACGCTTATAGTTTCGCGAAGCTTGTCCGTTACAAGCTGTCCGCCCACGACAGACCGTTCTTGTCACAGCCATGAGCGGTCATAGGGTATGGTGATTTAAAATAAAATGTTTCTACGACATTTTCGGCAGCGACTGAAACTACTTTGACAACCCCCTCGTTCTGTCGGCCGCGCAGGACCTCATAATCTATCACACACACACTCTCTATATCCATCTTTGGGCTGTCATATACAGAATGAAATAATTAAGGTTAATGACTCGCCTTTTATATAGGCTGGTACAGCACTGCCCCCTGAGCGTTGTCGGCACAGCGTAGGGCCAAATTCCAAGCAGAATAGCTGGTGTATGTTTCGGTCGGCGTTTTCAGCAGCAAACAGCCCCACAAATTGTTGGGGGGTGTAGCACCTGTCCATGAACAGAGCGAAGAGGCAGCAATATTCGCCGCAGACTGTAGTTGTAGGTCCTTGGAGTTGCGTTCTGTTGTATTGCCAGACAGTACAATGGCGTCGTATGAAATCTAGGATGGAGGGAACGAAAGGATAGCGGCCGTAGGAATCGAAAAAGTAACTGCTAGAGGAGCGGTGGGGGTTTTTAAAATGAATAGCCTGCCAGTGTAAGACAGGCTCCGTGTAGGGTCTGTGTTAACTATAATGGTGCCAGTCTGCACGATTGAGAGCGGTAGGGGATCCGAAGCATAGACCCCGAGAAAAGAATTAACTTCCTTTAGAGCGTGTTGAATCTGGACGGTGTCCATTATGAGAAGTGTGTCGAAACTTTGCGGGCCAGATCAATGCGTACAGAATTTTCATCCTCTAGATACAATTGACGCGTGATGGCCTTTGGTAGTGCCTTGGCGAATTTCAAATCGATCCTGATGTCACCGTTTGTAGGGGGTGAGGCGTGACCTTCCGACGCTGCCAGATCAGGCCTAAGATCGTACACTATCCTGGAGAACCCGTTTGTATACATGTCGTGAGTTATCTGGAGTCCCGAGTTCGAGTGGTGAATGCCAATGCCTTCGAAGCGTTTAGCGTGCCCTTCGACTGACGTTTTCTCGTCACGCATGTTCAGAGACAGCCTCTTGCTAGGAATCTGCCTACCGTTCACGTACATGGTGAAGTTGGTCAGATCGTTATGGCGGAGATTATACGAATTCGAATTTCTCGAACCGAGAAAGTCTGTGTTCATTATCATGGTAAATATCAGACGTTTCGGGAGCATACCCAACACAGCGTTATTGATGGATAATGTTTGAGGGCCGCCGGCAAACGTGAAAGTCTTGAGTTCGACTCTCGTCAAGTTGTATCGGGCAATGCATCCCTTGCTTACCGCCCGAGTATAAGCGAATGAGATTTTCGGTCTGGTTCGGATGCGACGCACGAACAGCTGGGCGTCGAGAAATTTAAAAGTCGCCTTTGTTTTTGTATCGGCATTTGCGTTCATAAGGTAAAAATCGTCCTTGTCCTTGGTCAATCTTATCTGCATGCGGACGCCCGACAGCAGAAATTGCGAGACGTTGCAGATATCGGCGTGTAGATGATCGTATAACTCTATTACTTTGCTCTGTTTTAGACGCTCCCATCGCTTAACAAAGCCTTTGTTTTTGATGTTGTCGGATGTCGGATCTCCGGCCAAGACGTCTCCTTCGTCCAGATACTAGTACGCATTTGTAAGCTGCGAATTGGCGGCGTCGTAGCCATAGGTCAGGAGGGATTCCAGATAAGAACGGTAGGGGTACAGTTCTGAGGCGGGCGTGATGTTCACTCCGTTGAGGGAGATGCTACATTGACTGAACAGAGAATGGAGAAAATTGTTGGTTCCTGCCGTAAAATCTGAAGCGTCAAGATCTTTCCCATCCACGCCGATTATCTTACCTCTAACAGAGTTTAATGTCCTGATCGATGTATGTCTCAGTATCGCTGGGTATCAAAAATTCGAGATCGTTCTGATCTACTGTCGCGATCGGCTTATAGTGTATCACATCTGTCCCTAGGATTGCCGACTGTACCGGCTTATGCGCGAAGATATCGAACTCGCTACTCACAAACTCTACTTCTCCAGACATGATCGGGTAAGGACTGATGCGAATCACGAGAATAAGTCTCTCTATAGTCTTGGAGGAGGCCTTGCGTTTAGAAGATTTTCGCTTCGTGATTTTAACTCTCTTGGCCTTATGGATGTGGGAAGATGCTCTCTTTCCCTTACGCGCAGCACGACCACCTCGTACCTTTTTAATAATATTCTGCGTCGATTCTGTCGCGTGTTTTGATAGGATGTCCCTTGTCTGTCCGGGATTGGTGGCTATTTCGGTCATGATATTTCCGCATGTACGCAACGTCTCGCGTCCGAGAGACTTGGCACCGCTCCACAGTATGGGTCGCACTGTCCTCCATAGCCCTCGGAGGAAACTACCGATACCATGTCCGCCCTGTACGAATGGTGGGACGGAATAGATAGAGCCTATGCCCGAGTCACCGCCTCTGCCGCCGCCTGCTTGGCGTATATAATATTGTCCTAACGGCGTCATACTTGTAAATATAGGGGTGGGGGTATCGTATTTATATATCAATGTGTAATGACTCGTCGAAAATGCAGGCCCACCTTCAAGGGGGTCTTGCTATCTTTAAAGGCGATCCACTCCCCCGACAGATTTAGTATTTCGATACGTATGTCGCGAAACGTCTTCTCTTCCACGGGAACATAATACACGTTCTGAAATAAATACTCCCTATCATAAGCGACTGGCACGATTTTGAATGTTCTCAGATTTCTGACCATAGCTGTGCCTATAAGTTGTGGAGCGTTCGTATTATCTCCAGCCATATTGGCTAACTGCTGAGTCGCAGAGTAGGAAAGTTCGTGTAATCCCACCTCCCAAATTTCGGAAGGATCGAGTCTTATGGGCCGCGCCAATTGTATCGTGAATGCAGCGATCTTGTCTGGGTATATATGTTGAGAGGCGTTACTAAACAACGTGATGTACAAATGATCGCGATCCATTTTGTTATTTAGACAGCCTGTATATCGGTTGCAGGAACCCAAGAATCGAAATCTGCGCTGTAACCTCTTATTCGAACCAGGTACTCTAGAATGCCTCGTCTGACCCTCTTGTCCAGTATTTAACTATCTTATAGGTGGTCTGTTTTGTGATGCGAACGGGAACCAACTCTTCGCTGTAAAACTGGCCTTCGATCTCTTGGCCTCGCAAGTCCTCGAGTTCGAACACGGGACGTGGGGTTCTATACACGACATTACGTATTTTGTAAATCTCTGTGGTGTAATTTTGTTCGCCGCTTTTCGCAAAATTCATCTTCTCCTTGTTGATGTGCACGTGCTGGCCCACCCGAAATTTTAGCTTGCTTAAACGCTGTGTTTTGCCCGCCTTCACCTGCATCTTATTCCAGATCGTTAGGACGTCGGTGTCGCTCACTTCGATGGGCGCCATACCGGTGGTAGAATGAACTGTGGCATTGCACCCCTTGACAAATTTGGGCAGGACGTCTGTATATTTATACATGTTCTTATAGGTGAAATATCTGGACATTTTATCGCGCAACATTCTTTTGACGCGTTCCACGACCGCACATTTGACGTTGGGATTTCTACAGACTTGAAACTCTATACCCTCGCGTTTTAGCAACGCTTGAAATTAAGTATACAAAAACTCTTTGCCCTTATCTGTACGTACCCACACGGGCCGTCTGCGTATAGATTTCGTGTATTTGGTGTCCCGAAATAAAGATTCGAGTGCTGCTGCTACCTCTTTTCCCGTCTTTGCACGTAGAGGTACGATGTGCAGATATTTTGAGAACATGTCAATTACCTGCAGTAGATACCTATAATTATTATTATATTTCTTCAATGACGACAGATCCAAAATATCGATTTCCCAAACGTCATCGATATTATTGACAGTATATGGATTTCTGGGGAAGCCTTTTCTGAGGGGTCTATGCAGCGTATATGCATCTTGCGTCTGTAGCCACGCCTTTATCTGACTTGGCGTTTTCTTCTTTGTGTGTTTTTTACTGGGAGGAGGAGCGTGTCTAAATGCCTGTTAAAGCTTGTGTAAGCTGGAAAACGCTGACGGTGCTGCAGGATTAGTGTACAGTCTCCGCAACATGACTATTTAATACGTTATACACTCGCGACGTATTGCGGCTTCGACGCCGCTCTGTCGGGTGCCTGAGAAAAGCTTCGAAATAATCTCCTTATACTTGAGACCTTTGGAAGTGCGGATGTTAGCATGGGACTCATAACCTTCCAAATGCGCATTGGTCATCTCCAAAATTGTCTGATATTGTTTTAGATCGGCGGTGGTAACCGATTCTTTATCCACCCTCTTACGTGTCAGGAGCTCCCACAGACCCTTTGTAGCGGGGAACTCTACGTTATTGATATGGATATTACCGTCGCTATCCATACCGACCCGCGAATAACCGATCATGGACCCATCACCGTCTCTTCAGATACCGTACACTGTATCGAGACTGCGTTTCTTAGATTCATACAAATAGGGGGATACGTACGGACTAGCCAAGGCGCCCACAAACATCGCACCGTAATCTAGCACGTGGGGTTCGACTCGCTCGTCATCGGCACTCACATAGTCATCATCATCATCAACGTCTCTTTTAATAGAGGGCAGTGGAATAGGCGTCTCATAAATGACACCACTAGACGTAGATAGAATATGCGTCGTCGTCTCATATGCTAAACGTCGTCGTTTTGTGGGGATTGCACGAGGAGGTGTTGGTTCGGGTTTCACGGGGGGACCATGTCCTGTCTGCTTATCCGAATGAGATGCATCACGCGGCGCGGAGGAAGGGGAGGCTGGTAGTACTTGCTTTAAGAATTCAGCTATAGCCTTTATCTGGTTCTTTCTTTCGACATCCGCCTCGTGAAGTTTGCCACGTACTTTAAACCACTTATCTTAGTCACGTCCACGTCTCGCAGCGGAGCGTTTTGCAACCCACCTATCGTGTTCATGTTGCGATGATTATTTCTCCTTCGTCTATCTTTTTTACAGACCGTTGTCTTTTACTGCTATTATGTTTCTTTCCTGCCTTATCCGTGTTAGGAGACTGGGAAGGGGGTGGTGGGGTGTTCTTACTCGTGACGGTATTTAGGTAATCTGGCGAAACGGGGTACATTTTACGTAACATGTGTCTCTCACTGCCAGAATATTAGACTGGCGATAGTTGGCAACACTGCGCCTAGGAGAGGCAGTAAGAAACCGCCTCGCTGAACAATGGCCTTCTTCTTGGAAGTTAGTGAAACACGCTTATCGGCTAGCTTGCGTAGGTGTGCTCGGTGTTTTCGCAATTTCCTCTTCAGGCACGGTGTCAACTTGACGTTACCTCGCAACAAGTTTAACGAGCACTCACTCAGAATTTTCACAATTTCGCTCTTACAGTTTGCTAGTATAAATTTACGCAGTTTAGAATCCGCCGTCTTTAATACTTGCAGAGTGTGGTAATTCGATCTTATCCGCTTCACCCGTCTTTGTCGGCATGTAGATTATAGGCGGATATTCGTCCGGGAAGACATTGGTTCGATACCTCAAACGGTCGTCTGTGTCTTGGGCGAAATCTAATATAAGATAACCGTGCGGTCTCTCCGTAACTTCCAGATACGACTTGTAAAAAACTATCGCTGTCTTCGATATGCACTTGTCGCGCCGATTATTGAAATTGACCCTTCTCTCGGACGTTCTTTAAGGCGACGGAATATTTAGCATTTAGCGAAATGTCGCGACAGAAACGCCCCTGGTGAAACAGGTTGAGTTATAAGAATAAGGCTAATATTCCTATGATGACTGCCCTTGGTGAAAAAGTCACATACGTCTTTGGAATACACCTCGTTCAACAGTTCGTCGAGAATTATGAAACACGGTTTACCGTGCTCGTTGCCGAAATTCTGAGGAACGCCCTCGAGAAAACTGACGTTCTTATGTAAAGAGGCCAACTTTTCTCGGGGAACGGCAGACTTCTCGCTGTAACACCAGATGATCCCAACGCTAAAGTTAGGTTCCGTACACAGAGAATCGAGATGTTGCACGAGACGCAAGGTAAAAGATGACTTGCCCGATCCCGACGGACAGCTCACGATACACGTGAAAGGATGTTTGAACCTGATGTCGTCGGCCATGTGAATGACCTATTTCGGCGTTCACCTCGCGTTTATATACCCGAACGGAAGTGACGTACTATCGTTCAGACGTCTTCGCTTTAAAAACGACACTATACGTCTTGTCCTCGGGCTCACTTATTAAATGTACACCTCCATCAATCTTTTTGCGTCTGATCTTGTTCTCTGTACGCACGATAACTGTCTCGTCGTCCTTCTTACCCAAGATCATGTCTTTTATCTTTTCAAAATTAACCATTTGCGAGGCTTTATAGTTAAGCGTTATACCCCTAACTTTACAAACTGTCTTGCTTTCGTCAGTCGCTGACGTATACGTCTTGTACGCGTAATTTTTCGGGCCAGCACAGACTACTTCCACTATTACTTCACCCTTTTTTAATTCGGACTGCATACGTCCTAAATTGTCACCCGTCCTTATAAGAGTGGGTTCGCATACCGACCCTGGCTGTATGAATATCTCAGAATCTGTATCACAGTAGCCGTTTCTTCCAGCTTGCCTAAGAAGCCATACAAATGAATCCTAGTTTCAGCGGTGACATAATCGCCTAGGACCTCGTTGGTATGACGTAAGCTAGGCACGCGCTCGTCAGCTGAATACTGCCAAGATATCCAGACTTCCTCATCGTTGGCAAACAACATGTTTTGCACTTCGACACCTGGCGTTACTAGGAATCTGTACAGTTCTGCAGGCTCTGAGATTAACATCGTCTGCGTCCTGTTACTTCTTTCTGTCAATTTTCCCCACATCGAGTTGAGACATAGTTTAGCTAGACATCTCTTTGCAGCGTTATAGCGGATGGAGTCTCTGTCTAGTCGAATGCCTTCGTCTTGATGGAATTGCTTGATGAATTGGACCTCGTCGTCCTCGGTTCGGACCCAGTCCGGGTAACCGCTAGCCTCCGCTTTTAATTTCAAAAAAGTGTTGATATAGTCTACGAAGTGTCCACCATTACCCGTTTCGGGATCGTATTGTGTGACTTCGTATTCGTAGACTTCCAACACTTCCAGAATCTTATATCCTTTGGCGACAGCCAATCTCACCTCGACTATGACCCAAGTGCCTTCCAAGCATCTCTCGGCATCACTGAGATGTGGGCATTCGCTCTTAGCGTTGTGTTCATGGACACACGTGCGGTGCAGGCAGAATAACAGCTTTTTGTCCCATCTGTACGGTAGGACAGGGTGATAGAGGTCCTTGGGTGGCACGATCTTGTATTTCATTAGCCCTTCCATCTTTAGACAGGCTTCTATGTCTGCGCATGTGTCCCCTACGTGAATGATCGGATAACCGATGGGGAACTTGAAATATTTTCAGATGTAGGGGTAGAGACTCATTATATCGCAGTACTGTACAGCATCCTCACCCTCTCTGATCTTGTAGTGAAGACGCATGACCTCGGTTCGAACCCCGTACAGAGCAAATTGAGTGTTCAACGGCACGTGTCTGATTATGGGATGTGTCCGCAGATCGTCGGCTCCTTCAAATTCAGATTCCCATTGTACTTTGACAGTATAGCCAGCAATCTTCAAGTGCTCGATCCGATCCATCGTCTGTTCGTACCGTTCGGCCAGCGTCTCTCCATTCGCCAACGTCTTCACTTCTCGGAACGGCCGACATATGCAGCCGTGGTAGTAACACCCCAGGAATTCATAAATGGTTCGCGTTTCGTCGCAGTAACCATCCACGCTGTAATGTGGCAATTCTGGAGGTCTATATTCGCGCCCATTTTTTGCGTGCTGTATGTGGCACCCATCCGTCCGTTCCATATCAGAAGCCACATCAGCGCTTTCTTGCTGTACCTCCGATTGGCGCTATAACCTCCAGGAGGAATTAATCCTATCGTCTCGGGCTTCAAAATTTTTTTACGCAACACCTTATTACACGCCGACGTGTTGTCAGTGCCTCGAGGAAAACCTCCATATTTCCAATTTCTAGGAATTTTCGTCTGAATAGGCGACATGCCTGTCGCAATACGGTGACATCATCTTGGCAGTATTGTTCTAACACGTGCCTGTTTTCGAGGACCTTGACTTTCTGTTCATTATACCAGGCCAAGAATTGCCTCCTCTCCCCCTCCGACATCTCGTCCGCTCCGTAATACTTGATGTCAGGTATCGGTCCTACATAGTCTGTTTGCCTTCGTGTTGAAGAGGTGGGGAAACCAAGACTTAGACGCCTGCAACCCAAAAGCCTCGGGCAGCTTGCGTAGAGGCATGGGCATGTAGGATACCGAATCCAAAAATTGTATATGGTGGATCTTCATACTATCTTTATCCTGTTTAATATTAATTCGGGGGTCCACTTGAGTAAAATAGCCCTATTCAATATGAATTGCGCATCAAAGGCTTTGGCATTGTGGGCTATCGCTACGACTTTCTTACACCAAGGGCGTGGTTCACATAGATACGAAAGCAAATCGCCTACGGGGTCTTCAAAAAATGAATGCTGCCTCTTACCGCACCGCACGCAATCCCGCTCATAGTCGTCTTGCATCTCGCAGGCTGTACAGAATTGCTGAAGGCAAACGAGGATGGGGTCGTGCAGTTTTGTCGTTTCGCTAATTTTCGTGTCCTGCGTGGTTTCGAAATCATAGAATACAAATAATACGTTATCTGCGCTGGGCACTTCGTTCTTTAGAGGCTGCATATAGCAAAGATGATTTATTTCCATGTTCCACGGGGCAATTTCGCACCTTTTCGTCGACGGTCTTACCTTACAGCTTGTTTGTCTTATGTTTTTCGAAACACGAGCCACTTCTAAAATTTCTGTTACAGGACTCGCACGGGACTCGTTCTTCAGAGAACATACATGCAGGAATCGACTTGCAGTCGCTACACGTCTCTCCGCACTTATGCGTCTCGCCACGTTTACATCCTTTATTACAGCCTTTGCATACATACCTTCGCGTCAACGCACCCCTGAGACTGTTTATCACGTCATAATGTCTATTTACGTCATCATACACCAGGTTAATTCTATTTTCTGATTCTTCCTGCCCATCGTAATATGTCCTCACAATTCACTCCTCCGAAAACGATCCTATACTCTTTGAAATTTTCTTGGAATTTTATTAGCTCGTGTACTCCCCCACCAGCCGTTAGGTCTATATCTGTCGTCTCGAGTAAACGATCGACTATAGGACGTGTCTTATATCCATGGCGATATGAGTCATAATGTGGATCGCCGTCTACTTTTGCTTTCGCTATGACCAGAGCGTGAGCCAAACAGTTACTTTTCGCTTTAACTTGTACGATACTTTTTTCAGGTGAACCATAGTCTCAAGCGGCCTACCCTTTGACGTGATTTTGCTGTGGCCGATTGGCATCTTTACAGAATGGATGGTCATCACTAATTTATCTAGAGCACTAAACCTGTCCAGATCACATCTCCCGTTATCTGGTCCCTTCTTCTAAAGCTAATCCCAATGGCTCTGTCCTTTACCTCAACTTCATTGCTAATTTAATTCCCACCATATCGCTATCCTCGAGATCTCGTAACGCGTACTCGAACAATTCTGTCACACTGTCTAGGAAATGGGACATGGGGTTCAGATCCTCGTCCTTTCCCTCGGGTGGATGTAAGAGACGCACGGTAAGCTGCGTTCCCTGAGCATTGAAACGCCTGTACGGTCTGGTCTGTTCCTCCTCGATCGTGAATCTCTGAGGAGGAGGAGGAGGAGTAGGTGGAGGTGGAGGAGGAGGTGGCGGCGGAGGAGGCGAAGGAAGAGGCGGAGGAGTCCGACTATCGTCTTGCGACATATCGTCATATTGCGCCATATTCAGAGTCTGATTATCGTCGTTTTCTGCCATATTTGACTCTGAAATCAACGTGCGCGAATGATAGGATCACATCGCGTTTCACACACACACATATACAATGATTCAAAAGTAAATTACTAACCTGTAACGTGTACGTAGAGAGATACATGACCTGATGTGGTTATGTACATAGATATGACGTGACCTGATGCTTAATGACGATATCGGCTTCATCGCTCCTCTATTTATACCAGCGGTACTTACGTCTTTATTGCGCGTAACTCCTATACAGGCTTCCAGGAATTCTATGTACACGACCACATACGATTTTGCACATGCAGGCTTCCGGGAATTTATGTACGCGACCAAATACGATTATGCCGATGCAGACTTCCAAGAATTTATGTACGCGACCATACACGATTTTGCTGATTCAGGCTTCCTAGAACTCTATTTACGTCTTTATTGCTCGTAAGTCCTATATCACATGACCGCATCTAGTTCCGAGAATAGGCGCTGACGTCGGGCTATAAAAGGTCTTGCAAAGTATTGCGACGCGCAGGCACTGTTGAGAGTGACGTGGAGTGACATTAAGTCTTCCAGCAAAGAGAGCGCTAGGAAAAAACACAAGATTTTTTCGAGGAAATTATTTTTCTTTACGACGGTCTCCTACCAGCTGCTCACGCGTGCGCCCTTGTTATTTGGAGCTTACAGGGGTGTTTCGATTTTCAGATGCATCTCGCCACAAAATTTAAGATGGTCGCATCGTGTCAGCAAACTAAGATTACTTCTTTGAAGATGGATACGCCATATCCTATCGAACATGCGGAGAGGGTCGTGACAAAATATGGCTAGGCTATATTTGTGAATCTACAATCACAATCCCCACAGACGTTTCTGAAAGTGTTTTTACCCCGGCGTTACGGGGCTCTATTCAGCGATGAAGATCTGCGGTCCATAAACGATAGAACCGTGTCACTAAACCTCAAATACCCAGGCACCAACACTGCCACAAATTCTTACATCTTGGAGTTAGAATAGGTATCCTTGTGACAATTTCCAGATGGAGTCTTCACCCTCCAAGCAGAGCAACAGCAGCAGCAGCCGCCAGTGCAGCCTGGGCCTAATATAGAGCAAATATTGTCCCTAGGCATGTACATGCCTATTGAAGAACTAATGGAAGATTATCCATACGCCGTGGCGTGTGTGGACAGGTGGTTCGGCGATATCTATGTGGTAATAGACAATTGCCTTATCGGCGAATTTAACCTGCTCCGACTACCACAAACATGTCACGAATTATTTACTAGATTTTTAGAACTGATTCGATCCCGTAGTGTGCAAGACTTGTTCATTGAATATTTAGGTAGTGTAGAAGAAGGGCAACCCCATCTCAGGGCATTTGGCGGTGGGTTTAGCACTTATTTATGCTAACAACCCTCTGCCATGTGCATATGTGTGTGTCATTGTACAAAGGTACTGATTTAATGTTCCTTTTAGTCATTTAAAGTAGCACAATATTATATGCCTTTCTTGCATTAATGTATAGCACTTTTATGTATAATAAACATCTATGTCAGCACAATTTATTATTTATGCTTCCTGTCACGTTTCCAACATGGCGGCAAGGCTGCCATTTTGCCATCCCCACCACATTCTCTCCACAGCGCATAATATCTGCTGATTCAACATCGCCTGACCACACAGTCACCAGCCGACCTTCGGAAGCAGCACGTCAACAACAACTCCACTCCGACATCTACCAAACTACACGGCGGCATCACGGTAACCACACCCATCCTTTACCTTTACCTTTACGAATCCTTACAAGAGCAACAATTTTTAATCATATACACCTGTCCAAATTCGCAGATTTAAATTCAAACTTTCGAATCTCCCGCCTCTCTCATCCGTAATACACCACGGACCTCTGTACTTTAGTTCCACATTTCATCCGACAGATGGTGCTACTCGTAACTCCTAGCTTCACCTACAGATGGCCTTGCCATTGCTTCCCCTTACTTACCACCCCTCACTCCACACAAACCTATTTCACCCCGCTTGTGGCGGGGTGAAATAGGTCTCACACGGGGAGACAGGCCGGGAAGGCTGGGCGCAGCTCGGCCCTCTATTTTTGGGGGAGAGGCCGGCCCCAAATTACGTACGGCGTCGGGCGTTTCCAATCCCCACCCCGCCCAAAAATACATACGGCGTGGTGGCCTTCCCTATCCCATACCCCTGCCCAAAAATACATACGGCAGGGGGCCCCTTCCCTATCCCCTACCTCTGCCCACTATATCTATCCTCACCTTTTTAATAATATACACGTATATATTATTAAAAAGCATCTCCAATCCGCACGGCGGCACGATATTATTAAAAACCATCGTGCCAACGTGCCAAAATGGCGGATGCTTTTTAATAATATATACGTGACAGCATATACATTGGTATCATTTAAGATACTTTTTAATAATATCACATGTATATTATTAAAAAGCGTCCACCATCTTAAATAACAAATCTGTACGCTGGCACATAAATGATCACAATTGCTTTTTAATAATATCGCCCGTATATTATTAAAAAGCATCCGCCATTTTAAATCTACAAATCTGTACGGCGGCACCATCATATTATTAAAAACCATCCCCTACCAATCCCCACCGCGACACCACCATATTATTAAAAACCATCCCCTACCAATCCACACCGCGGCACCATCATATTATTAAAAACCAGCCCCTACCCACTAACAATCCCCACGGCGGCACCAACGTATGATTGAAAAGGAACCCTACACTAAGGATACCCAATCTATGGCTCGCGACCCCACACATACACGCGAGCTACCGATCCCACACATAGGGGTCAAGACGGACGCAGCCTCTAACTAAAAAGCCGACCACCCATCTAGGTGAAGCGGTGGCGCCTTACCTCCACGGCCCCCCTACGCCGAAACCTCCCCAAGGTGCCCACTAACTACTAAGATTGGAAGATGGTCTTAAAATTCGAGCATGCTTTGATTGGTTCCTGGGAACAATAATGAACCTTTGTTTTAATCATTTGATGTAAAGGTGAACGTGCTGTTTGCTTAAGCACTACGCCAGGAATTGTGATGTAGGGAAGTGGCGGTACAGCTCAAATCCTGCGGCACTGTACTGGAGTTGAATTATAATAGTTGCACCGCCCGATCGCGTAGGGAAAGAGGCTGCGAATCCCTTAGGGTGTCAGAATGGCTTACTGTTTGCATCTGAGGTGCACATATAATAAACTTCCTGTCTTTTAAGCCAAAATAGGTAATTTAACTTTTCTTTGCGTTTTTCATTCCCGTTGTGTTAGACACAAGATAAATAAATGCAGTCAACACAAGTAATTATTGTATTTTTAATTTGGCAACATGTTTCGAACTCAAAGGGCCATCCTCAGGCAAAAAAACCTTGTACTTTATCAAATTTTAAAATTGAGGTCTCAGTTCCAAAGGTAAAAGGCAAAGTAATCCCTGGACAGGCCTCGAGAGCTCCAGGAGGTTCAGGCTCCTAGATTTCAAGACAATCGGCACACGAAGGTGGTATGGTTGTGAACCTTACGCACCGGCCGCCTTTACCCCTAGGAAATATTCCTGGTACGTATTTCTGTTAGAGGCTGAGTCGACCCCAGGGCCATAGTGCGGCGGGAAGGATTATGTCAATTAAAAAATCCAATGACACCATCGGGAATCGAATCCGCGACCTTCCGGCTTGTAGCGCTGTGCCTCAACCAACTGCGTCGTCGCACCCTAATGTGAACAGAATAATTGTACCTTCTGAAGTCTGGTCATAGTTATAAGGCGTTTAAATTAGTCGTTGCTGTGAGAGCACTTCATTATTCCTTATCACTTGAAAGGGTACGCGGTGGCGCATTTAGTAAAGGCGCTGCGCTACAAGCCGGAAGGTCGCGGAGCCCCTTCGTCCGCACTATGGCCCTGGCGTGGACTCGCCCTCTAACAGAAATGGGTGGCAGGGGTAAAGGCGGCCGACGCTTAGGCCTGACAACATTACTACCTTCATGTGCCTAGAAATTCTGGGAGCCTCCACTTTCTGGAACCTTAGGGGCCTGTCCAGGCCTGTAATGGGATTGCTTCACCTTCATCACTTGGCACTCGTGGTTACTAAACGTTCATGTGAAGGACCATTAGTTTTACCAAAGCTATTTCAAGTGATGATGACGATCTGAGTTGATGATCTTGTAGGAAGGTGTGGAGCGTTCGAAACTCCGTTATACGACGCCCCCTCCACCCCCTTCATGTTACCAGTCAGAGAAATCAAGATACGTAGTGAAGGCTATTTTGTAGAGTCTCTTAAATCACGCAGTACCTTAAATTCCTTATTTTCCTTTCACTCATGGTATTTGATGTCATGCTTCCTCACGTGCGGCTTGCGTCATCGGCACATCAGCATGTGCGTGTGTAATTTCACGCTATCGGTCTGGTAATGAGACACCAACAGTTACGTATCTGAAGGAAGAACATTAAGTGTCAGAGGCCGGGGTCATTAATCGTTCGGTTAATGCCCACAGAGAAGGGCATGGTATACGTATCCCGTTTGTGTAAGACAAGGTCCCAGAGCTCATAATTATTGAAGTAACTTTTCCAGACAGGTAATAAAACATACTTAGTTGACATGGAACACCTTTGTATGGGCCCCTGTTAATTGTGCCTCATGCGCAAGTGGAGGAAACTTCAATGATTCTTGCCGAGTTTAATTAGTTTGCGCATATTTCGACCAACGGATTAGGGATACTGGAAGTGTTTTCATTGTTACATGTGTCATAGAAAAACAACGTTAAGTGTGTCACGGGGGTGTCAGTGACAACCCTCGTAAAAACACAATTCGTCGTAGAAAATAATTCACACAAGGCAAAAATAATTTTAAGGTGTGGGATGTTAGAAATAAAAACCATATTGACTTTAACATAAAGATGCACGTACTGAAAATTCATGGGTAGGTATACATCTGTACGTGTATATGAGGACGGATTTCTTATTGTGATATATAATTTTCCTCGATATCTTGAGGCAGTTTCTGCGTATTGTAATCCTGGAAATAGTACAGTTAGAATTACATGAAAACTTCTTACCAGTGGTGAATAATAAATTAAGCCAACAAATTTTATGGAACAGAGTCAGTCTTGAGAAGGTGATACACCTAGCTAAATCAGAAATTCCCTTGCTTGTAAGGACGCCGAAAGTCTATTGGCGTGTTCAAAAGAGCCTGCCACTCGACCGTATCCTAAGCCAGTTAATTCAGTTCACATCCTTAGGTCCGACTTCCTTAAGATCCATTTTAGTAGATCTTCCCATTACGCCCAAGTCCCCAGTTTCTTCCGTCAAGTTTTTCGAATAAACCCCCGCCAACACGTCTTGTAGATCCTGTCCGTTTCATCTCCATGGATGTTATCACTCTAATAAGCACCCTAATAACGCTATGTAACAGTTCGTAACGTTATGGTTTTAAAAGACTTGATGATGTTAGGAGAAGTCGAGGACAAGGGTCACCCTTTGTCCTCGACTGCGTATTCAGTACATTCGCACCATACAGTAATTTCATTCTCACATTCCTTTTTAAAATAACACCCTAACCAAAACTGGCAGCCATTGATATAATCCACGGAAATTTCATTGAAGGAACTATCAGTGTTAAAACTCTATGTCATTGAGTGGACTCAAGTCGGTTTCCAAGTTCCGCTATGGCCTTTGGTACTCTAGTGACACAGCAAATTGTATATTTAGAATCCCTCTTCATTGAAATAAAGAATACCTAGCATACGGTGCGGAAATTAGTAGGCAGACGTTGAATCGAAAAATCGCTGTCGGTTAAAAAACTCATGATTCTGTGGTTTATTTTGAAGTTTTCCAAAGGAGAAGTTGTGCGTTGTAACGGCGATGATCGTCCTTGTAAGCTTGTGGGTGGGCTGTACATCCATCTAAATGGTGCCTGAGGCAACAATGATTCATATAATCTCTGAACAACAAACTAAACCGTTTGCTTCTACATCACGTCACGCGAAATATTTGTTACGTCTTACGTTTCACTGCCTTTAATTTTCAACGAACGATACGTAATTTAGCGAATGATCGAACCATTCATTTTAGTCGTTTACTAATCCCCAGTTCCACATATAGTTTTTGTTTAGTGTTTTATGTCTTGTACTAATGCCTAAGTAGTATATCATCTGAAGTTCGTGAAGCTGCCACATACATTCGTTAATTACAAGAGCAGTAATTAGTAACATTCGTTCAGAACTGAGATCCCGCTTTCCGATTTTGTGCATCTGCGCCGTAACGTTTGTCCAGAAGCCTCGTTAAATTCTTCATACCTCAAAGTTCTTCGTCATTGCCATGTTTGTTATTGTCGGTTTGGTAAATTTCTACCAGACTATGCGGCGTCACTTTTCATTAGACAACATACTTCACAGTGCAGTCACTAATATCGTACTTTGACCGCGTATTTGCTTCCCCGCTATCTACGAATTGACTTTTGCTTAAAATAATATTTAAATATATTTCAAGGCTGTTTTTTTAAATAATAATATCTTCCCACCTGCTTCTCGGCTTAAAGCGGACGCTTTGCAAGAACATAAACAAACAAAACCTCGCACCCGTTTCAGAAGTAGGTGACCAGCCCATCGCAATGTCTATAGTTTAAGTATCCTAAAACACCACAAGGAAAGTGTGTCACGAAGTTCCTTGTTATGTAAGTTTGTTTGTCCACCCCCTGCTTCTCCACCCCGTACCCATCATCGTCTTTGCTCCAAATATTTTCCTGAACAAAATTAATCCAATTTACATTATTGTCTTTCATTACGAGAAGACACAGTGCTCAATTTAGTTTCCCTACACGATTACAACGGGATGTTGTTTAAAAGAACCTTCAATTATTGCACTCTGATGTAACACGGTAAACGGATTCAAGTGACCTTGAAACCATTCGCAGGCCCAGAGTAGGTTTATTTTTCTGAGAATTTGCAGTACCACGCAATTATGCAGCGGACAGACTTAGCAATTGTTTGGTTGCCTGTCCGCTGGTAGATCTTGCCTACATTTGTCGACGTGTTGTCATTATTTCGTCTCACATTTCACTGCTAGGCCGTGGAACCCGTTTAGTTGCAGTGTGAAGTGTTCCATCCACTGTTTCTAACCTTGAATCAAACACATATTATAGTTGTAATAAAACAAAATATTCCTGGACGTTCATAAACGCAAAAACAGTAAAATTTGCCAACCCCGAAGGCCTCCCATGGTATGTAATTACAACGTAACTTCTTATTCATTTCTTCTCAAATTGTTTTTTCATGTAGTATTTCATGTAGTATATCCAGTGCTTTTAGTGTCGTAACAAACAGAACGTTATTTATCCTTGAGATTAGGTTAATTCCATTACAAGTATGACGATAACTTAAAACTTACCTTTCCTTTCTTTATTTTTTTCTGTAATAACTGATCTAAACGATCGGTCATTACAGAAAAAAAATAAAGAAAGGAAAGGTAAGTTTTAAGTTATCGTCATACTTGTAATGGAACTTTTCCTTCCCATTACCTCTCTCGTCGTATCAGCCAATAAGCAGGCAATAGACCGTGTAGCTGTAATTACGGAGTTAGATGACGGAACGACCTATGTAATTTATAGTATGACTGTTCATGCTGTCAGTTTTCAAGGCCACCTTTAGCAGTGAAGAACACATCACTATAAAACAAAGTATAAATTGTGAACGGATGTAATTGTCTTCTTTGTTAGGTTTCCTCTTCGTCAGGAACACGCAAATCTCCCCACTTCGTAGCAAAGAAAACATGTCTGATTATTTCATAAGTCACACACAAGTCTGTGTTCCGAAGCCGCGAGTGACAGTCGAGAAACAGTAGGAGGTAAGGTGCTTGCTTGTGTTAACATTAGAGTCTCTGCAAAGCTGTGACTCCGGATGATGTACTCTTTTTATTATTTGTAGGTTTTTAAATAGACCGGAAAAAATGCTGATGAAACTTGCACGTCCGTAATTTATGGCAAAATTACGAAAGTTTGTAAGTTTTTCCTGCCTGCCTGCATAAAGTGTAAGAATTATGGGAATGTCATCTCCGTCTCTCTGTCTGCCTGTCTGATTGTCCTATCTGAGCCGGCATTAAAAATGCGTGTTTTACTGGAGTACACCTTCCGATTCTTTTTCATCTATGCACACAGCCATACATGTGGGGGCGAAGTAAAATCGTTCGTAATCTCTGGGACCAGAGTTTCAGAATCGTTTTAATTGTCGGGTCCAGCTGTACAGGTATCAACTTTATTTTTAGTTTCAGAACGCAAACTGTTCCTGTCTCCTAAACACATTATTTTAGTTTTAACACAGGACGATGGGCAAAATCCATAATTTAAATTGTTTAAAATCGTACAAACCGCTGTAATGATGAAATCTGAGAAATCAATGTTCGTTTATGTTCTCGTTAACATGACTGTTGTGGATTAGGCTAGAGAATAAGATAGATTATTTTCATTTTTCCACTTTGTATTACGTTTTAGGCTCATAGTTGTATCTTCCTTTCGTTCTGGTCCATTCATGCGCACTTAGCTTTCCGCTCATAAATTTCATTTTGACTTCTGAAATTCTTGTTTTGTTTTTGCCTTAACCCTTATCCTGTTAATGTGGAGAATATGGTGAGTTCCTAATAATGCCAGCAGATGGCAGATGGGATTTAATTCGGCCTTTGAAGGGTCAATTATTCGGATCTTACTGCCACATAAAAGAACGGTAAACATACTATAATATACATTTGTGTTTCAATAAAGTATGGACTTTTTTTATTAGGCCTTTACTTTTTAAATTTTGGGAATTTTAATTTTTATACGAAGAATATTGTTGTAGACATTAGTAGTAACGGCCAGGATATGGGTAGTTTTGGCGAAGGGGTGGCGGTGGAGGTATAATGGTGTAGAGATGACGTTGGAGGTTAGGCTCCGTTTAATTTGGCTATTACCCCTAGGTTTGGGATCGCTTGGTTTGTCGCGAGCCACGGGTGGGTCGCGACCCACAGGTATGGTTTCCCTTTAGAAAGAAACAGACCCCAGTGTTTTGGATCGGTTGGAGAGTTGTAGGTGAGGTAGGATCGCTACCCACAGGTAGGGTTTCCCTTTTAAAGATGACGCCATGTAGTTTGCAGTGGGTGCAGAAGTATCAGCTGAGTTGAAGGTCGCAGCAGCAGTGTAGCGTTTCTCTGCCGAAGGTCACCAGTCGCAACATGAGTTTCATGAGTATTACACGTGTAAGGCGTGGTAAGTGTTTGCGATAGCGGCACATGTTACATATTAGCTACTGATTGAATGTTTTATACGCCTTGGCTTGGTCCGTTTTGACCCAGGTGTTTTGGGGATGTGTTTGTAGAACGCGAGTGTAACACGTGTGCATATATGTTATATTAAAGAGGCTAATGTTTGATTGTTCTGACCCAGCTGTTTTGGGATGTGTCTGTAGGTGTGTGTGTGATTAAAGATGGATTACCGTGATGCCTTGTAGTTTGCTAACAGCGTTGATGTGATGTTTTAACAGCTACTGTTTGAAAGTTTTATACGCCGTGGCTTGGTCCGTTTTGACCCAGGTGTTTTGGGGATGTGTTTGTAGAACGCGAGTGTAATACGTGTGCATATATGTTATATATTAAAGAGGCTAATGTTTGTTTTGACCCAGCTGTTTTGGGATGTGCCTGTAGGTGTGTGTGTGATAAAGATGGGTTACCGTGATGTCGTGTAGTTTGCTAACTGCGTTGATGTGATGTTTTTAGGTGTGGCATTTCAAGATGGCTGCTTAGCAACAGCGGTATGCGGGTAGGGTGTTGGCTAACTAATAAGACCCATTGGCTTGATTTCCACGTTAGAGAGGTTACCGCGGCTTGGTCCGTTTTGACCCAGGTGTTTTGGGGATGTGTTTTAGAACGCGAGTGTAACACGGGTGCATATATGTTATATATTAAAGAGGCGAATATTTGCTTGTTTTTATACGCCATTGGCTTGGTTTGTTTTGACCCTGCTGTTTTCGGATGTGTCTGTAGCTGTGTGTGTGTGATTAAAGATGGCTTACCGTGATGCCGTGTAGTTTGGTAACTGCGATGATGTGATGTTTTGAGGTGTGGCATTTCAAGATGGCGGGTTAGCAACAGCGGACAGGTAGGGCGTTGGCTAGCTAGAAACTAGCAAGAAGTCACGTACTGCGTGTTCCAAATATGGTAAGATGTTTCTTATTGGCTGTTTGACAGCAGCGGGGGACGATACCAAATAAGGAATGGTCTGCAGGTAGGGAGCTGGCTAGTCGAAACTAGCAAGGAATC